>ERZ1022785.135-NODE-135-length-6169-cov-8.785738_pt1 | contig 6169 bp, 8 predicted proteins | sample MGYA00521088_ERZ1022785 | MGnify/ENA primary metagenome ERZ1022785 (study PRJEB33162, sample SAMN09537587) | freshwater metagenome | isolation source: freshwater | place: Canada:Alberta | collected 2017-07 | study: EMG produced TPA metagenomics assembly of the... | reverse complement strand
CGGCCTAGATCTTCCATGCTTGCAGATTCAGCTCTCATAATTACATCGTAAGGACCAGTGACACCCTCGGCTATTGTTACGCCAGCTATTGCAGAGACAGCTTTAGCAACACTGGAAGCCTTACCAACTTCAGTTTGAATAAGAATGTAAGCCTGAACAGACATTTCTTGCCTTTCAATTTATAGCCTCGTGTTCAGCAATGAACCAAAGCGATATTAAAGGGTAGCCTATAGCGAGTTAATTGGGGAGTGCCATTGATTGAATCTGAAGCAACGCTGATCCAGCGGCTACGCGAGCTATTTCACACCGGATTACAAACAGGTGTTGAAGTAGGCATAGGGGATGATGCTGCCGTTATTTCCCCATCGAGTAGCAAATTAGTTGCAACAGTGGATATGGCAATCGAAGGTGTTCATTTTCGGCGAGACTGGTCAACACCATTTCAAATTGGCGCAAAGTTAACTACTGCAAATCTTGCAGATATATTTGCAATGGGAGCGACCCCAAAATATCTACTTGTAGCTGCTGCAATAACAGAGGTAAATAACTTGGAGGTAGTTACTGAATTAGCGAATGGGATTAGATCTGTTGCAGATAAGTTTGAAGTTACAGTAATTGGGGGAGATTTAAGTAAAAGTGAAAAAATGAGTCTTAGTATCACAGCCCTCGGGCATTTGAATAAAAATCCAATCTTACGCAGCGGGGCGAAAGTAGGTGATCTTGTTTATGTGTCAGCACTTCCTGGTCTTTCAGCTGCTGGCCTTGCAATTTTAAGCAGAGGTTTAGATAGACCTAGGTATGTGGTTGAAGCACATTTGAATCCAAAACTTACTGCTCCTAAAGAACTAGTAGCGGTGGCAACTTCAATGTGTGATCTCAGCGATGGAATTGCGACAGATGGCTCTAATATTGCTAATGCATCTGGGGTAAATATTGATTTGAGTAAGCAACTAATATCGAATGCAGATGGATTTAAGGATTTGTTAGAGCTAGCAAATGAACTTGGCGAAGATGTCTTTGATTGGATTCTTTCTGGTGGAGAGGATCATTTCTTTTTAGCAACGGTTGATCCTAAAAATGCTAATAATGACCTAGGAATTCAAATTGGTGTTGTAAAAGAAGGCAAAAACCAAATAACAGTTGATGGTGAAAATATTCAAAAGGCTGGGTACCAGCACTTTTAATTAACGAACTGCTTTACCTGCCTTAAGGCATGAGGCACAAACATTCTTGCGCTTAGTTTGACCGTTAATAATTGTGCGAATTCTTTGAATATTTGGATTCCAACGACGGCGGGTAGCACGCTTTGAGTGGGAGACATTGTTGCCAAAGCTTGGTGCTTTTCCACATAGATCGCATACTGAAGACACTTTAAAACTCCCTTTATTTCGCTGGTTTCTTATTTAGAGGCGAAAGATTACCTCGCAAAGGTATTAAATGGCTAATCCGGTGGGTAATTACGCGCAGTTGGCTAGTTGGTCTTGGATACTTCCACCATGGCCTCCCTCTCTACCCGATTAACAAATATCGTCGGCGATCGCACTGCGCAGGTATTAGAAAAGTCATTTGGAATCACAACCGTCAATGAACTGCTTAGACATTATCCACGCAGGTATGTGGTTAGAGGTGAGTTAACTGATATTTCAACATTATTAGCCGATGATGAAGTAACTATCTTGGCCGAGATTCAAGCAGTTAATTTAAGGCGAGCTAATGGCAAGAATATTCTTGAGGTAGTAGTTACAGATGGAAGTGCAAAATTATCATTAACTTTCTTTAACCAAGCCTGGCGTGAGAAAGATCTAAAAGTTGGTCGGGTTGGGCTTTTTGCGGGCAAAGTTGGAGTTTTTAAAGGCAAACGTCAGTTATCGCATCCTGATTATCAATTAATTCCAGATGGAAATGATGTTGATGCAGCAGTTGCCGAATTTGCTGGAAAGTTTTTACCGGTATATCCGGCTACGGCAAAGTTACCTTCTTGGAAAGTAATGCAGTGTGTGAATTTAGCGCTTAACTCAATTGATGATTTGCCAGATTATCTTCCAGCTGAGATAGCACAGGAGTTTAAATATCCAAGTTTAGAAAAAGCTTTTCATGATATTCATCAACCACCAGATTTAGATTCAGCTGAAAATGCCCGGCAGCGGCTTACATTTGATGAGGCACTATTGTTGCAATTACTACTTGGTCAACGACGGAATGAAATTCTTAAGCTAAGTACTAAATCACGCACCCCTAATACACCGGTCTTAGTTGCAGCCTTTGAAGCTAAATTGCCCTTTAAGTACACATCTGGTCAAATTGAGGTAAATGCGGAGATTGAAAAGGATTTATCAAATAAATACCCAATGCACAGGCTGCTACAAGGCGAGGTAGGTTCGGGAAAAACTGTAGTAGCTCTTCGAGCAATGTTATCTGTAGTTGATTCATCTGGTCAGGCAGCACTGCTTGCACCTACTGAGGTTTTAGCACAGCAACATTATCGAACAATTACAAAACTTCTTGGTGAATTAGCCCAAGCAGGTACGTTGGGGGCCGGTGCGATCGGCACACAAGTTGAATTATTAACTGGCTCATTATCTGCTGCTGCTAAAAAAGAGATTCACGCAAAGCTTGCAAGCGGACAAACTGGAATTGTTATCGGTACCCATGCACTTATATCTGATGGTGTTACCTTCAATGATCTTGGATTAGTAATTGTTGATGAGCAACATAGATTTGGCGTTGAGCAACGAGATGCGCTGCGCATGAAGGCAAAGCAGCCACCTCACTTACTTGTAATGACAGCAACACCAATTCCTCGAACCGTTGCCATGACAGTCTTTGGTGATTTAGATATTTCAACTTTACGTGAATTACCAGGTGGTCGTGTTGCGATCACAACTCATTTAATTCCAGTACTTGAAAAACCTCATTTTTTAAATAGAGCATGGGAGCGAGTTAAGGAAGAGGCAGCTAAAGGACATCAGATTTATATTGTTGCCCCTCGGATTATTAATCCCAATAAAAAGCTAACCGAACGAGAAATTGCCGCCGCTGAGTTATTAGGTGAGGAATTATTAGACAACGAAGAAATGACTGCCGTTGAGGAGTTAGCACCACAACTAGCAACTGGTGCGCTTAAAGGATTAAAAATTGCTGTCTTGCATGGCAGGCTTTCAAGTGAGGTTAAAGAACAGACCATGAGTGCATTTGCTCGTGGTGAGATCCAAGTATTAGTTGCCACAACTGTAATTGAGGTTGGCGTTGATGTTCCAAATGCATCAATGATGGTAATTATGGATGCTGACCGATTTGGCGTTTCTCAACTTCATCAACTTCGTGGTCGAGTTGGTCGTGGCAGTGTTCCAGGTCTTTGCCTATTAGTAAGTAATGCGCAAGAGGATTCACAAAGTATGAACCGGCTTAGTTCTGTCGCTGCAACATTGGATGGGTTTGAATTAGCCAGAATTGATCTAGAGCAGCGAAAAGAGGGTGATGTACTGGGCCGATCTCAATCTGGTGGCAGATCACATCTAAGATTGCTTCGAGTTTTGCGAGATGAAGATTTAATTCAAAGAGCTAGAGAGGTTGCACTTAAAATTTTAGCAATCAATTCAAATCTAGATCACTTACCAGAGTTAAAAAATGAGGTTGCAAAATTACAAAGTGATGAAGCTGCAAGATTTATGGATAAATCATGAGTATGCGAATTATTGCCGGTATCGGTAAGGGAAGAAAATTATTTTCTCCTCCCTCAATTACCAGGCCAACCTCTGATCGTGCCCGGGAAGGATTATTTTCATCATTGATTTCAACATTTACTTCATTAGAGGGACTGCATTTCTTAGATCTCTTTGCTGGTTCTGGTGCAGTTGGAGTAGAGGCACTCTCACGTGGTGCTGCTTTGGTAGAGGCGGTGGAGAGCAATTCAGTTAGCGCAGATGTTTGTAAACAAAATTTCGAATTGCTAAATAATCAGCCTGAAGTCGGCAAATTTAAAGTTCATTGTAAAACTACCTTTGAATTCTTAAACCATACCGCTAGTGAACCTTATGAAATTATTTACATAGATCCACCATATGAGGTAGCAAATTCGGAAATTGAGAAAATACTGAAAAAAATACTTACTTTAAATTTGTTAAATAAACATGGAGTAGTTGCAATTGAGCGAGATGGAAAAGTTAAATCATTTATCTGGCCTGATGGATTTACTGAGGTGAAGGTTCGCTCATATGGTGCCGGCAGTATTCATTATGGCGCGCTAACTGAGCGCACAGCGTGAGAGAAAATGGCTAACTTAGCAATTAGTTGCTAGCGTTTTAACCATGAGACGTGTTGTTTGTCCTGGATCTTTTGATCCAATCACCAATGGGCACCTAGATATTATCGCTAGGGCCTGTACATTATTTGATGAGGTGGTAATTGCTGTTTTAGTTAATCAAACAAAGAGCTCTTTATTTACCGTCGAAGAGCGAATTGAAATGATTAAAGAGGTAACGACTCGGTATAAGAATGTCACGGTAGATTCTTGGTCTGGCTTACTTGTTGATTACTGCAGAGCGAATAAAATTCCAACAATTGTTAAAGGATTGCGGGCAGTCAGTGATTTTGATTATGAGCTTCAAATGAGCCAGGTAAATCTTCAACTACAAGGGGTTGAGACACTCTTTATGTCCACCGCCCCATCACATTCATTTTTGTCTTCTTCTCTAGTTAAAGAGATTGCAAGTTATGGTGGGGATGTATCGGCATATATGCCTGTTGCGATCGTTGATAAGTTAAAATCTAGACTTGATCGGAAGGAGTAGCGATGGATGTAGTTGAGAGTTTAGAATCAGCAATTGCTGCCGTTGAGGAAGCTCGTTCTGTTCCACTTTCGGCTTCCTGCGTTATAAATCGAAGTGAGATGCTGCAGTTATTAGATCGAATAAAAGTTTCTTTTCCAAACGATCTAGCAAAGGCAATATCTATTCAACGTGAAAAAGAAGATATTTTAGAGGATGCGCATGAACAAGCAGATGCAATTATTGCTCAAGCACGGGATGAAGTAGCAAGACTGGTAGAACAAACCACAATAGTTTCATCTGCCCGTAAAGAGGCAACTCGTATTTTGGCTGATGCTAATGCTGATAGCAAGAAGGATCGAGAGGAGATTGAGGCATATATTGACTCAAGACTTGCAACTTTAGAGGTTATTCTAAATAAGACTCTAGATGTTATTAGTAAAGGCCGAGATCAATTAGGTGGAGCTGATACAAAACACGCACTCTCTACTTTAAATAAGTAGTTCATGGCTCGTTCAATATTTATCTTCAATACCCATGATCTGCCACACCGCGCTGGTGAGATGCGTGAGTACGAGCTAGATCTAAAGATTACTGAAGCGGTAGGTGTTGATTTACTTTCAGTAAAGCCTGGTGAGGTAATTGAGCTAGATCTTAGAATCCAATCTGTCGATGAAGGCGTGCTTGCAACTGGGCAGGTAGTAGCAACTGCTACCGGTGAGTGCACCAGGTGTCTTGAACCGATCCAGTGGCCAATTAATGAGAGCTTTACTGAGCTTTACTACTACGAGAGCGCCGCAAGTAAAAGTGGGGGAAAGAAAAAAAGTAAAGAGAGATCTCGCAAAGAAGAGGAAATTGATTTAGATGAAGATGATTTAAGTTTTATGGTTGGCGATGAGATTGATTTAGAACTTGCGATCAGAGATGCAGTTATTTTGAATTTGGATATTAATCCGCTCTGTACTGAAGATTGTGCAGGTCTATGCCCGGGATGTGGTGAGAAATGGATCAATCTGCCGGTAGATCACGCCCACACCCCAGATGACCCGAGGTGGTCAGCCCTGAAGGATTTTCCGCTTAAAAGCTAAGCCGTTTTTACAACTACGAACTTTTCGTAGATAATTCTCACCTGCACAAAGTGCATTCATAAAGGAGTAAAAACCATGCCAGTACCAAAGCGAAAAATGTCGCGAGCACGCACTCGCTCTCGTCGCAGCATGTGGAAGACAACTCCAGCACACCTTGCAACATGTGAACAATGTCAGCAACCAAAATTGCAACACACTGCATGTCCTACCTGTGGAACTTATAACCGTCGCCAGGTTTTAGAGGTCTGATCTGTACTCTGGCCTAACCGAGCAACTCGGAATTTCGGTTAAGGATGAGTTGCTTGAACTTGCACT
>ERZ1022785.134-NODE-134-length-6187-cov-4.126549_pt1 | contig 6187 bp, 6 predicted proteins | sample MGYA00521088_ERZ1022785 | MGnify/ENA primary metagenome ERZ1022785 (study PRJEB33162, sample SAMN09537587) | freshwater metagenome | isolation source: freshwater | place: Canada:Alberta | collected 2017-07 | study: EMG produced TPA metagenomics assembly of the... | reverse complement strand
ATACTGCAGCCGCTATTTTGGCTGAACGACACCAAGCTGCTCTTGCGCTGCCAGAGGCTATTCGCGGACTCATTTCAAAGTTGTATTAGTATCAAGTAAATAGATTCACAGAAGTTTCAGATATTTTTTACAAATACTCTCCAGGAGACAACATGAGTGATTGTTTATTTAGAAAATTGAGATTTTGGCTTGTTCCTTTATTGAGCATGTTTGCCATGGGTGCAAATGCACAGACTAAATGGGATCTAGCCAGCGCTTATCCTGTAAGCAACTTCCATACTGAAAATCTCCAGCAGTTAGCTGCAGATGTAGACAAGGCGACTGACGGTAAGCTGAAGATCGTTGTGCATCCTAATGGCTCATTGTTTCCGGCCAATGGTATTAAGCGCGCCGTTCAAACAGGTCAAGCACAAATGGGCGAGGTATTGATCTCCGTTTTGGCCAATGAAAACCCTATTTTTGGTGTAGATTCCATTCCATTCTTAGCTACTAGCTATAAAGAATCTGCAAAGCTTTGGAAACTGTCCAAAGGCGCCACTGAATCAGCTCTGCAAAAGCAGGGCTTGAAAGTAGTCTATGCAGTTCCTTGGCCACCTCAGGGCTTGTACTCTAAGAATCCAATTAATTCGGGCGCAGATATGAAGGGCTTGAAGTGGAGGGCCTACAACCCAGCAACCTCTAAGATCGCTGAATTAGTAGGCGCACAACCTGTTACGGTTCAAGTAGCAGACTTAGCGCAGGCGATGGCAACAGGCACAATTAATTCCATGATGACTTCCGGTGCAACTGGTGTGGATATCAAGGTTTGGGAAAGCTTGAAGTACTACTATGAAGTGGATGCGTGGTTACCCAAAAATATTTTAATGGTTAACCAAAAAGCGTTCGATGCCTTAGATAAACCAACTCAGGCCGCACTTCTCAAAGCCTGTGCTGAAGCAGAGAAGCGCGGTACACGAGTTTCTGAAGAGAAGACCAAGATCTATAACGAAACCTTGGCAAAAAATGGGATGATTGTTCAAAAACCATCTCCACAATTAAAGAATGATCTAGACAGAGTCGGCCGTATTATGGTTGCTGAGTGGATTCGTTCTGCTGGTGATGAAGGTCAAAAGATCATCGAAGAATTTAAGAAATAAAATTTATGCATGCATCACGTAGTTTTTATGGCCGTCTCCTAGATGGTCTAATACAAGGGGCCGCCGCATTGGCGGCCTTATGTATTCTTAGTATTTGCATCTTGATGGTGTCAATGTCTTTATCGCGAGAGTTTGGTATTAACTTGCGTGGTGCTGACGATTTGATCGCTTGGCTTTGTGCCGCTGCAGCCTTTTTAATTCTGGGTCAGACTTTTCAGCACGGCGGTATTGTGCGAGTGGAAATCTTTTTAGGAACTCTAAGTCCAAAGTGGAAGCACCGTCTTGAAATCACCAGTTTGACAGTGATGTCTATCTTTTGCTTATTTGCTCTATCTGCTTTTTCCTTATTTGTGTTTCAGAGTTGGGACTTTAATGACGTATCCCAGGGACAAATTATTGTTCCTTTGTGGATCCCGCAAATTTTTGCTGCCTTAGGCTGTTTAATATTTTTCTTGTCTGTGCTCGACGAGTTGGCAAGAGTGCTTAGGGGTGGCAAGCCTCGCTATCAGCAGATGGCTGAAGAGCGCTTGTCTGCTGGCGACTTTGGAGAAACTTTATGAGCATCACTGTCATTGCGCTCATATTGTTTGCCCTAATGGGCTTTTTACTTTTAATCGGCATCTGGATTCCTGCTGGGGTGGCAATCACTGCTTGGTTTGGTCTAGCGGTCTTTTCTGACAAAGACACGATGATGAATTTAGCCAATGTTTGGTGGAACTCAAGTTCCTCCTACACTTTGGCCTCACTACCTCTATTTGTTTGGATGGGGGAGATTCTCTTTAGAACAAAGCTATCAGAGCAAATGTTTACTGGTTTATCGCCCTGGTTAAATTGGCTTCCTGGTAGATTGATGCATGTCAATATTTTAGGTTGCGGTATTTTTGGTTCCGTTTCTGGTTCTTCAGCTGCTACTTGCGCCACGATTGCTAAATCTGCATTACCAGAACTTACCAAGCGTGGTTACGATGAAAAAATTACTCTCGGATCCCTATCTTGCGCTGGTACTTTGGGTATTTTGATTCCACCTTCAATCACGATGGTGGTCTACGCAGTAGCTGCTGACCAATCGATCATCCGAATTTTCCTGGCTGGATTTATTCCTGCGGCAATATTGATGGGCTTATTTTCGGGCTACATCATTGTGTGGGCTCTGATGAACCCTGATAAAACGCCCCCAGCAGAAAAATACTCCATACGACAACGCGTGCATTCTATTGGGCAATTGACGCCTTGCACCGCTTTAATTATTTTCATTGCCTGGCTTATGTTAGCTGGTTACTCTACCGCTACCGAAGCTGCAGCATACGGGGTAGTAGGCTCATTAATCTTAGCTGCTGCAGGTCGTAATTTATCGTGGACCAATTTTTGGCAGAGCTTGTTATCCGCTACTCGTCTTACCGCCATGATTATGTTTGTATTGGGTGCCACATCATTCTTATCCATTGTGATGAGTTACACCGGCATTCCAAGGGGTCTAGCGGAGTGGGTGCAGGCAATGCATTTATCCCCATGGGCACTCATTTTTGTTCTCACCATTATTTATATTTTGCTTGGTACGGCTTTGGATGGTATCTCCATGATCGCATTAACAACTGTCACAGTGCTACCGATGGTGCAACAAGCTGGATTTGATCTTGTTTGGTTCGGTATTTTTATTGTGCTCTTGGTAGAAATTGCTGAGGTAACACCACCGGTTGGCTTTAACTTGTTTGTTCTCCAAAGTATGACCGGCAAAGATAGTAACTATATTGCGAAAGTATCGTTACCATTTTTCGCCATGATGGTTGTGGCCGTTGCTATGATCACAATTTGGCCTGAGCTGGTAACTTGGCTGCCTGACCAGTTCATGCAAAAAGAAATTAAATAAGATCAATGCAGTTAAAAGGGTCTGGGAAAGTTGCTGAAACGATTCGCATCCTGGATCTGGGCGATGCCGCATTAATGGTGGACTTTAGAGGGCAAATAGATCCTCTAACTTGCATTCATCAGCTATGCGCGCTGCTCTATTCTGATCCGCCTGTGTGGCTCAGAGATGCTATTCCAGGCATTGATACTCTGTTAATTTCCTTAAATTTTGAAGCTACTCAATATGCACAGACTCGCGCTACAGCGCGAATCTTGCTGGAGGATTTGCTTGTTACCATCCAGAAGAATAAAAAAACATATCTTGCAAATGACACAGTTCATCGCGTACGAGTTTGTTATGACCCGGAGATAGCGCCCGATTTAATAGCCAGTGCTGAAAAATGCAAGCTTCCATTACGAGAATTTATTCAGCGGCACAAGAATTCTGATACGCGTGTTGACATTCTGGGATTTATGCCGGGGTTTGCATACTGTAGTGGCTTAGATCCTAGTCTAAAATTGCCGCGTCTTGAGACCCCGCGAACTGCCGTTCCAAAGGGCTCTGTTGCAATTGCTGAATTACAAACAGGGATTTATCCAAAGCCTACGCCTGGTGGTTGGAATGTGATTGGGAGAACCCCAGACATCCTTTTTGATCCTCGCAGTACCAGACCGAGTTTATTAACTCCAGGAGATCGTCTGGAGTTTGTTGAGATTGACATAGAAGAATTTAAAAAGCTTAGTGCTGAAGCGGAAGCAAAGACTCCAGTAAGAATGAAGTCTCATGCCTCCAATAAAAACACCATTGAAGTGCTTAGTCCCGGTTTACTGACGACAATTCAGGGATTGCCTCGTTATGGTTTTGCGCATTTAGCTCTCAGTGCAGGGGGTCCAGTTGATCAAGAGAGTCCTCGTCTTGCAAATGCATTACTGGGTAATCCAGTAGATGCGGCTGGGCTTGAGATAACTGAAATAGGACCCAAGCTCCTATTTCAGGTGGATACTTGGATCGCTTGGGTGGGGGCGCATTGCTCAGGCACAGTTGATGGCAAAACCTTTCCCGGTAATCGTCCGGTCCATATACGTAAAGGTCAAACATTAAGTTTTAGCGCAATGACTCAGGGCTATCGTATTTTCTTAGCGGTAAGTGGTGGCATTGAGAGTGAATTTATTTTGGGTGGTCGTGGGTCTCATTTAAGCGCTGACATTGGGGATAAGGTATTGCAAAAAGGGGATGTTATGTATTTACCTCAAGCGAATTTAGCAAAAGAAAAACCGCTATTTAAAAAGTTGAATAGTACAGCATCCGATTTTCCAAAATGGTCAATTGCTTCTCCAGCTAGACCGGGAAAAGCTGTGCAGATCATTAAAGTGCTACCAAGTATTCACTTCAATCTTCTCAGTGCAGAAGAACAGACTTTGTTGTCCAAAACGATTTGGACGGTGTCCTCTCAAAGCAATCGGATGGGGATGCGCTTGGATAGCGACTTCAAAATTGCTAAGCCGATAACAGGCATTGCATCGCAAGGGATATGGTTTGGAACCATTCAATTACCTCCATCTGGTCAGCCAATTATTATGTTGGCTGAGCATCAAACTACTGGCGGGTATCCACGTTTACTTGAAATTATTAGCTCAGAGTGGGCCACTCTGGCGCAATTGAGGCCTGGAAGCAAAATTCAATTGGCTCCCATTACACTAGAAGAAGCTGATCAAATTAATGCGATGTATTTCACGGAGCAGAAGAAAACTTTGGACAATTTAGAAGCGATTCTTTTGAATAAATCATGAAAAGAAAAATTGATCTTAATAGTGACATGGGTGAAGGGTTTGGCGTCTGGGAGATGGGCGATGATTTTGCGCTCCTAGATTATGTCGACTCAACTAATATGCCTGTGCTTGGCATGCTGGTGATCCCGAGCGAATGAAAAACCTTGTTGCTGCTGCAATCAAACAAAATGTATTAATTGGTTCGCATCCTAGCCTTCCTGATTTACTTGGATTTGGCAGACGAGAAATGGCGATTACGCCTAATGACGCTTACAACTATGTTCTGTATCAGACTGGGGCTTTACAGGCGTTCATTCAAACTCAAGGTGGCAAGTTACACCATGTGAAGCCTCATGGAGCGCTGTATAACCAAGCCGCTAAGGATCTTAAATTAGCGCGCGCCATTGCGCAGGCTGTTAAGGACTTGGGTAATGGAGTGATTCTGTATGGACTGGCTTCAAGCTGCGTTGTACAAGCAGCCCAGGAGTTGAATGTACCCATTTGGCAGGAAGTGTTTGCAGATCGTCGATATACCCCCGAGGGCTATCTTGCGCCTCGCAGTCAAGCCAATGCCTTGATAGAGGACGAGGATCAGGCAGTAGCCCAGGCATTGCGGATGGCAAATGAGGGTGAGGTGATTGCGCTTGATGGAAGCGTGGTTAAAGTTCAGGCTGATACGCTATGTATCCATGGAGATGGGGCATCTGCGCTTGATTTTGCGAAGAAAATCAGATCTTTACTGTAATTGCATTAAATTAGAGCTAGTGACCAAAATAGCCCACGAGTATTGCCCATAATAAAAATTTTACAAAAGATGGAGACGCGTAGTGATTCAGAAAATTAGCTCCAGTGTGACTGAAGCTTTGCAAGATATTGCCGATGGTTCTACCATTTTGATTTCAGGATTTGGTGGTGCTGGCCTACCAATTTATTTATTAGATGCTTTGCTTGAGCAAGGAGCTAAAGAGCTCACCTTGGTTAGCAATAATGCAGGCAATCAAGGTGTAGGAATTGCAAAGTTAATTGGCTCCGGTCGTGTAAAGAAGATGGTGTGCTCTTTTCCTAGGCAACCAGAATCTGGCGCCTTTGATGATCTCTATCGTGCAGGAAAGATCGAATTAGAGTTGGTGCCACAAGGTACCCTAGCTGAACGTATTCGAGCTGGAGGGGCTGGTATTGGAGGTTTCTATACCCCAACTGGATTTGGAACAGAGCTTGCCAAAGACAAAGATACTCGCGTCATTGATGGCGTTAATCATATTTTTGAAAAAGCAATTAAAGCAGACTATGCCCTGATTAAGGCTGACAAGGGTGATCGCTGGGGTAATCTCACTTATCACGGCACAGGCAGAAACTTCGGCCCCATCATGGCAACTGCTGCGCGCTGCACGATTGCGCAGGTAAACCAGGTGGTTGAGCTTGGGGAGTTAGATCCT
>ERZ1022785.131-NODE-131-length-6262-cov-4.823103_pt1 | contig 6262 bp, 4 predicted proteins | sample MGYA00521088_ERZ1022785 | MGnify/ENA primary metagenome ERZ1022785 (study PRJEB33162, sample SAMN09537587) | freshwater metagenome | isolation source: freshwater | place: Canada:Alberta | collected 2017-07 | study: EMG produced TPA metagenomics assembly of the... | reverse complement strand
TACTACTCTAAGCAGCAAGAATTTTTGCCCATTCAATATAACGCTCTACTGATATATCTTGGGCTCGTGCCTTGAGCTCCAACTCATTTAATTTCAATCGATCGGCAAAGGCCTGCAAATTGGTACGCAGCATTTTTCTTCTTTGTGAGAATGCTGCAGCAACCACCCTCTCTAAGGCGCTCCATTGGGCACCGCTTAGATCAAAATCCTGACGGGGAATCATCCGAACTACTGCAGAATTGACTTTGGGTTGTGGGTCAAAGGCTTCAGGAGGAACCTCTAAGACCTGCTCCATGTCATAACGTGCTTGCAACATCACAGAGAGCCTACTGAAATCAGAGCTGCCTGCTGGAGCCACCATACGCTCCACTACTTCAGACTGCAACATAAATACCTGTTCATCAATGGCATGGGCTGCATCCACTAGATGAAATAACAAAGGTGATGAGATGTTGTAAGGCAGATTACCTACTACTTTGCAAAGTCCCGATCTGCCTGATCGATTTTGAGCCCAGGATAAGAAATCAAACTGAAGGGCATCGCCCTCAATGACCGTGAGTCCTTTTAAGTTCTGCTGATTCCAATAAGCGACTAAGTCACGATCAATTTCTAATAAATCTAATTGATCCACATTGCTCAATAAAGGCCTTGTCAGAGCGCCGAGACCAGGTCCGATTTCAATGATATGCATATCAGGACTTGGATTAATCAAAGACACTATAGAGTGGATGATGCCGCCATCCTGTAAAAAGTTTTGGCCAAAGCGTTTACGTGCGCGATGCATGCTTAGGCGTGTCTTTTCTGATTCACCGCCAACTGATATGCCAAGCGCAAAGCCTCGAGCATACTGCCAGAATCAGCAGTACCTGTTCCAGCAATATCTAAAGCAGTGCCATGATCCACAGAAGTGCGAATCACTGGCAATCCTAGAGTCACATTGACTCCACCTCCAAATGAAACAAACTTAAATGGGGCAAGTCCTTGATCGTGATACATCGCAATAAAGGCATCTACTTTCTCTAAAGCTGCCACATCAAACATGGTGTCTCCTGCATAAGGTCCAGTGACATCAATCCCTAAACTTTGGGCCGCTTTAATCGCTGGTGAAATGATTTCAATTTCTTCTCGGCCCAAATAGCCAGACTCACCCGCATGTGGATTAAGGCCAGCCATACGCAAGACTGGCTTCGTAATTCCAAAACGCTCTTGTAAATCTTTAGCAATAATTTGGATGGTATCCAGAATAAGGTCTTGACTTAATGCGGCTGAAACCGTTTGTAAAGGAATGTGGGTAGTAACTAAGGCAACGCGCAGATCTCTAGCCTGCTGCATTCCCAGGAAGCCCTTTGGCAAAGGAGCACATAGCATCATCACTACATGCGCAACGCCACAGCGCTGTGCAAGGTACTCGGTATGACCAGTAAAAGGCAGACCCGCATCATTGATGACACTTTTTTGTACTGGGGCAGTAATCATCGCATCAAAACGCTTTTCTAGACAAGCATCAAGCGCAAGATCTAATAGATTAACCACATACTTGGCATTTTCAACATTGAGCACACCGGCTCGGACCGGCTGTTTTAATGGAACCGGCTCTAGTTTCAAGCGCGCCAATACACCTAGATTAATGTCTGGAGGAATAGGGAATAAACTTTCATCTCCAAGCAAGGTGATACTGGCATTTTCCTGCTCCGCCAAGAAGGCCAAAGCGGCACTTAAAGAGACTTCGGGTCCAATTCCAGCTGGCTCGCCAGTAGTAATCAGGAGATTAACGGGGGTTAGCTGCGGCATCTTCTGCGTTAAGAATTTTCACAGTAGCGCTATCACGTAATTCTCGAATCCAATCCAAATAGGCCTGCTCATACTTTCGTTCACGAATCGCTGCACGTGCAAATTGACGTTGCTTCTCAATCGTCAACTGTCCTTCACGACGCTGCATCACTTGAATAAGGTGCCAACCAAATTCAGATTGAACGGGATTGCTCACCTCTCCAATTTGCAAGCGGTTCATCGCCTGCTCAAAAGCTGGCACCAAATCACCTGGACTCATCCAACCAAGCTCACCGCCATTAGCAGCAGAACCATCTTCAGAAAATTTCTTGGCTAAATCAGCAAAATCAGCAGTCTTAGCTCGAACCTGATCACGATAGCCTTGTAAACGTCTCTCAGCATCCTGATCAGAAAAGCCTGCACGAGTGCGAAGCAGAATATGACGGGGTAGGGTTTCTGTAATCGGAATGGCTTGGGGTGGAGTTTGAGTAACTTCCGGGGGTGCCTCTTGCTGCGGAGCTGCACCAGCTACTAAGGTTCTACGATCCAATACCTTGAGAACGTGGAAGCCTGCTGGACTTTTAATCACTGCTTTAGCAGTCTGTCCGCCACCCACGTTACGTACAGCGTCGTAAAAAATTTGCGGTAATCGATCTGGCGTGCGATATCCAAGATCTTGAAATTTAATCTTTGGATTTTCTTTTGCAGCCATCGCACCAAGTTGCAGAAAGTCAATATCGCCTCGAGCTGCAAGCAATAAAGCATCAGCCTTTTTCTTGGCATCTGCTTGCACACTCACAACTGCACCCGGATCTACGGGAATAAAGATCTGAGCAACATCAATTTCTTCAAAGCTACTACCTGCGACTGGAGTTAATTGTGGTGGCTCACCACCTTTACCAGTAATGGCACGTGCACGATCTGAAATAAAGTTATCAACCTCAGCATCAGAAATCTTAATTCGGGCTTCTACCTCACGCTCACGAAAACGAGTCAGTACGACATCTTCGCGTAGGCTCTCTTTGTAACGTTCATATGAAGTACCAGAGGCGATTACTTTAGATTTGAACTCTGCAAGGTTGACTTGATTTTTTGCAGCGATGTCGCCAATAATTTTGTCTAAATCTTTATTAGTTACCCTGATACCTTCTTGTTCTGCATTTTGAAGTTGAATCTTTTCGACAATCAGACGCTCTAAAACAGCTTTTCTAAATTCAGCCTCATCAGCTATTTTTGCGCCCTGCTTTTGTAAAGCGGCAATGCGATCATCAATCTCTTTGCGAGTGATATATCCGGTATTCACTACCGCTGCAACACCATCAATATTACGCACCTTGTTATCCACTATTGTTGGTGCAGCACTGGGTGTAGCACTGGGTGTAGCAACCGACCTTCGATTGGCATCCTGCGCGAAGGATGAGCTTACCCATACTGAACAAATCAGCACTAAAACACTAGCAATAGAATGTTTTAAATGTTTCTTACAAAATATCATTGGTAATTCTCATAGGTTGAGGCAGGCAAAGGCTTAGGCGCAGGCAAATAACCAGGTACGTTTAATTTCATTAAATCCACAGGGTTATCTCCCGCAACACCAAGACCTCGGAATTCAATCTGAAACAAGATTTGGGTTGTTGTGTTGTTATTCAGTAAGAGTTGAGAATAAGCACTGCGGAAAACAATACAGTCACGCACATACTCAACTGCTACTAGAGTGTTTAAAGTCTTGGTCGTAAGCGCATCATACCCCCAACGACCGACCAAAGAAATATCTCTTGTAACCGGCCATTGACCAGAAATATTATATTGATCGGTCGTTGTTCCGCCTGGTGTCCCAACGGGATTAAATGGGCTCGGTAGAACGGGCGGTTGCCAAACATTACGATAGCCAAAGTTTAAGCTACGGCCTGGTGCTGGACGCCAGCTACCACCAACGGTTGTTTGCACAAAGCGATTGAGCTGGGTGTTGTACTGTCCAAACACATCGGCATTGAAATTACCCATCAATCGAACTGATGCAGCCGCCAAAGTATCAGAGTAAGCAGTTGGACTAGCAATATTTCCCGTTAAACCTACCTGTTGCGCAGTGAACTGCTGTTGTTGAGCCAAAGTAATCACAGCACGCTCAGCACCGGTATTGGATTCTGTAATGCGACTAGTTAATCCAATAGTCAACTTGTTGCTATCTGCGACGCGGTCATTACCAATAAAAGTGTTTTCACTAAAAATTTGTCCAATACCAAATCCCTGATCTGCCGTATCAAATAAAGGGGTGTTTGCTTGGTTTACATAAGGTGTATACACATATAAGGCACGCGGCTCAAGACTCAGCAACATATTCTGACCAAAGAAGCTACCCATCTCCATAGCATCTCTTTCAAACGCCAAGCCTGTGTCTAAGCTCGCGGTTGGAATTAAAAAGCCTTGTGCTGGTAAGTAACCAGGTTGATAGGCAGTTGCGCTATAAGTATTTGACTGAAAGCTTAACTTTGGACGAATGTAGTATCCAGGTGTGATCGTCGGATATTCCAAGGTCCCCTTGACCACTGTTCGATCTGCTTGACTAAAAATACCTGGCGCCGTATTTGGGATGCTGCTCGCAATGTTATAAGAAAACCGCGAAAAGTCCGTAGACAGCATCGTCATAGGGCCAGTAGGCAAGGTAATGTAGCGGCCATCAGTACCTGAAGCTGGTGGCACTAAGTTGCTGCGATAGACCGCGGTAACCTGCGGTAAAACGTTATATGGCGCCCCAACAGTAGCAGGCAAATTGGGTTGTAGTGTTTGGAAAGTTAATGCTTTGGCAGCCACCGTCCAATTACTTAATCTATCAGGCAACTGCGATACAGCACCCACCTCTTGGCGGAACTGACTTGTCACAGCACCTGCCACCGTTTGAGAGAAGTCAGTTGGATATAAATTATCTGAGACTTTAGTCGCATTAATATAGGCATTGACTGAGCCTGGTCCACCCATAGGGGAACCCAATAAAGTTTGACGTTGTTGCCAGTCGTAACGCCAACGACTAATACCGCCTGCTTTTTGATCGCTTGGTAAGTAATCACCCATCACGTTACCGGAATACGTTGTGTCAATAAAACGGTAACCAGCTCCTAATTGCACACCCCGCTGGCTCATGTAACGCGGCAAGATCGTTAAATCACGATTAGGTGCAATATTGACATAATAAGGTTGGGTGGCATCAAAACCATTCTTTGAGTTATAACCTGCAATGGGAGGAAGAATTCCTGAGCGTCTTTCTTTTCCCATTGGCAAACTAAAGTAAGGAACGTAAGCGATAGGAACATCAAAAAGATGCATCACACCATCTTTCCCCGTCATCTCTTTTTGCTCAGTGTCAATTTCGATTTTATTAGCTGTGAAATACCAATCTAAATTTTCAGGGGTACAAGTCGTGTAAGTAGCTTTATCAAAAACAAATAAGTCGCCAGTTTCGATGGTGAGTTTTTTAGCTTTTCCACTTGCACGACTATCGCCGATTTCATAAGTAGGTGTTTCCATTTCTCCAGTACGTGCATCGACTGTTAATTGCGCATTGGGACCTTTAAAACTTGCGTTGCCTTTAATCAGTTCTGCATTACCAGTTAATTTAGCGACGTCGGTATCTGGGTTATAAATGATTTCATCGCCTTTGGCCACCGTACCATTTCGTCGAATTTGGGCGCGATCTTTTAAGCGCATCTCTCGATCAACAACACCATCAATAGAGTCACTATTAGTAAAGGTTAATGACTTGCTATCTTCAATGGGCTGGCCTAATCTCAGTTGGTCATCTAATTTGAGAATGGTGACATTGCCACGATCAGGAAGAATCGGTGGCGCCTCAGTTGGCCTCGACATTGCTGGTAAAGGAGGGGGTGTTTGTGCCCTCGTCAACAAAGCAAATTGAAGCAACACCAACCCCATCATTGCTCGCAGGGTTACAGATATAAAAAGAGGGGCGCAAAGACCAGCGCAACGGCGATAATGACTCATAGTTCCAGACCCGTCTTATTATACGAATCGACCATGACTGACGCACGCCTAAACACTCTCATTCAATGGCTAAAAGGCCTTGAGCCTAGCTGGCAATTGGATCTTGACACCCTAGCCCCCGCTTCTGCTGATGCAAGCTTTCGCCGGTATTTCCGAATTGAGAGCAAAAACCCTAAATTTGCTACGCTTATTGTGATGGATGCTCCCCCCCAACATGAGCCATTAGACACCTTTTTGAAGGTCGATTTATTGCTCTCCGATGCGGGTCTGAACGTACCAAAAATTCTTGAAAAAAATATTGCTGAAGGCTTTCTCTTATTAAACGATTTAGGTACAACAACCTATTTAGATGAACTCAATGCTGCAACAGCAGATCATCTCTATAAAAATGCTACGCATGCTTTAGTGCAAATGCAGTTAGCCAGCAAACCGGAGGTATTGCCAAATTACGATGAAGCCTTATTACAGCGTGAATTGGATTTATTCCCTGATTGGT
>ERZ1022785.122-NODE-122-length-6509-cov-4.291447_pt1 | contig 6509 bp, 7 predicted proteins | sample MGYA00521088_ERZ1022785 | MGnify/ENA primary metagenome ERZ1022785 (study PRJEB33162, sample SAMN09537587) | freshwater metagenome | isolation source: freshwater | place: Canada:Alberta | collected 2017-07 | study: EMG produced TPA metagenomics assembly of the... | reverse complement strand
GTAGAAGTTTTGGAGAAGATGCTTGCAGAAGATGTCTTGGATGGCATTCATATTTATTTTGCTGATCCCAGGCATAAGAAACGTCACCATAAGCGCCGCTTAATTCAGGCAGACTTTGTGAAGCTATTAGTATCCCGTCTGAAGCCAGGTGGCTATATCCATTTAGCTACTGACTGGCATAACTATGCGGAGCAAATGCTGCTGGTTCTCAATGCAGAACCCAGTTTACAAAACACATCTTCACAGCAAATCCAGATTGAGACCTTCGGAGAAGCAGACACTGTAAAAGAGGAAAAGCCTTCAAATGAATTCAGGCCCACTCTTGAGCAGCTCAATACTTTGCATGCAGGCTATGTAGAAAGACCGGCGTATAGGCCAGTCACTAAGTTTGAGAACCGTGGCATCAAGCTAGGCCACGGTGTCTGGGATTTAGTCTACAAAAAAGTTTAAAAACTACAAGTAATAAATCGTTTTATAGGGTAATACACACATACTTCAACTCTAAGTACTCATCCATACCAAAGACGCTGCCTTCTCTTCCTAGGCCGGATTGTTTTACTCCGCCAAAGGGAACGACTTCATTAGCCAGAATTCCGCTATTAACGCCAACCATGCCGTATTCAAGAGCTTCCGCGACTTTCCAGATGCGGCCAATATCACGGCTATAGAAGTAGGATGCAAGCCCATACTGGCTGTTATTTGCCAACTCAACAACTTCATCATCACTTTCAAAAGGAATAATCGGTGCTACTGGGCCAAAGGTTTCTTCATAGGTAATCAGCATATTGCTAGTGACGTTTGCCAAAATCGTTGGCTCATAGAAAGTGCCGCCTAAGGGTGAAGGCTTGCCGCCTGTCACTAACTTAGCACCTTTGCTTAGGGCGTCTGCAATATGCCTTTCTACTTTCTCTAGGGCAGCACGATCAATCAATGGGCCTTGAGAGATACCGGCGTCCATACCGTTACCCACTTTGATGGTTTGTACGGCTTTGGAGAATTTCTCTACAAAGGCATCATGTACTTTTTTGTGAACGTAGATACGATTAGCACACACACAAGTTTGTCCAGAGTTACGGTATTTAGAGGCAATTGCCCCTGCTACTGCGGCATCAATATCGGCATCTTCAAATACGATGAAAGGAGCATGACCGCCCAACTCAAGTCCTAGCTTCTTCACGGTAGGTGCACACTGAGACATCAAGATACGACCTACTTCAGTAGATCCTGTGAAGGAGAGGTGGCGAACTATAGGTGAAGCACAAAGTGTTTTACCAATTGCGATAGATTGATCTGCATCAGCAGTCACGATATTCATCACGCCTTCTGGAATGCCGGCGCGGATCGCAAGTTCAGCCAGTGCTAAAGCAGACAGAGGCGTTTGTTCTGCAGGCTTGATGACAATGGTGCAACCTGCAGCCATTGCTGGTGCAATTTTGCGGGTGATCATCGCATTAGGGAAATTCCAAGGTGTAATGGCTACACATACGCCGACGGGTTGCTTGAGAACCATGAAGCGCTTGTCGCCCCAAATCGTCGTGGGGATAGTCCCAGAAACCCGCTTAGCTTCTTCTGCGTACCATTCAATAAAAGAGGCGCCATAAACTACTTCACCTACGGATTCGGCAAGGGGTTTACCTTGCTCCAAGGTCATCAAAATGGCCAGGTCATCCTTATTTTGCAGAATCAGATCAAACCATTTGCGCATTAAGCCGGCACGTTCTTTGCCGGTGATGCTTTTCCATTTAGGAAAGGCTGCATTTGCAGCGGCAATCGCTTTATCTGCATCCGCTACATCTAAGTTGGTAACTTGCGCAATGATTTCATCAGTGGCGGGGTTATTAATTGGGAAGGTTTTCCCTGTGCTTGACTTAACCCATTTACCATTAATAAAAGCCTCTTCTTTGAACAGGCTAGGATCTTTTAAGAGCTTGCGAATATCAGTTGTCATAGTGCGCTTTTTGGTTACTGGTGAGAGGTTAAGGGAAGGTAAAAATCATTTTATCCCTCAGAGATCATACTTGTATAGCTGTTGTATAGATAATAGGGAGGCCCAAAAGAAAAGCCCCCGATCTATGCTATCAGGGGGCTTTAGCTCGGCCTAGTGACTGATGAAGCTTAGCCGGCTTGCATTTCAGTACTACGTAGTTTTTGAGCTAAGAGATCCAATACGCCGTTGACGTATTTATGACCATCGGTGCCGCCAAAGGTCTTAGCCAATTCCACTGCTTCGTTAATAGCCACTTTATAGGGTACGGACAAGTCAGCAGCTAATTCATAGGTGCCGATGAGGAGGGCGGCGTGCTCCACTGGTGAGAGCTCATTGATTGGACGATCCAGGGCTGGTGTGATGATGGCTTCAAACTCATCCGTACGATCGAGTACGCCCTCAAAAATACCCTGAAAGAGCTCCAGTTGGCAGCGACGAAACGCAGGATCTTCTGACAATTGTTTGGCAATAGCTGCTTTATTAGGAATGCTGCCCGCACGACGCATGACTAAGCTTTGATATACACCTTGAAGTGCGTACTCACGTGCACGACGACGTGGAGTGAGGGAGCGCTTTGGTGCGCTAGCCTTAGCGTCCTTTGGTGTTAGATTATTTGAAGGGATGGTGCCAGATTTAGACATATTCGTCATTACTCTTCGCTAGAGTTGATCTCAATATCGAGATCAGGAGTCAATGCTAAAGCCAGATTGGCCATTTCAACAACTGCTTTGGCGCAATCAGCTCCTTTGACCTCAACGCGGACCTGCGCTTGCTCATCGGTATCGCATGTCAGAACGCCATTCGCAATGGGCAGCCCCGATTCAAGACAGACACGTGTAATGCCTGCGGCAGATTCATTGGAAACCAATTCAAAGTGATAGGTTTCTCCGCGAATCACAGCACCAAGTGCAACGAGACCATCAAATTCACCAGTCTCAACCAACTTCTGTAATGCAAACGGAATTTCAAGTGCCCCAGGAACAGTCACGAGTTTGATATCTTCCTGAGCAACGCCTAAAGCCAAGAGTTCAGTAATGCATGCATTAGTGAGTGCTACACAGTGCTCTTCATTAAAACGCGCTTGCACAATACCAATACGTAAATCTTGTCCGTTCAGATCGGCTGCTAAGACGCCAACAAAGTCGTTATTCGAGCTAGTCATGATGTTTATTTTTCTATATGAGGAGCGGTATAGGGAGCATAACCAGTGACTTCTAGTTTATAGCCAGAAAGACTTGGTACCGGATTGGGGTTAGCAAGTAAACGCATTTTGCCAACACCAATATCTTTGAGAATTTGTGCGCCAATGCCATAACTTCTGAAATCGGTTTTACGGGCTAATGGTGTTGAGTCTTCAGTCTTACTGCCATTCAGTTTTTGAAACTGCGCTAACCAGTCACCATCACTAGGAGCTGCGATACCAGAAGCGTTAAGTAAAACTGCAACGCCCGCCTTTGAGTTGGCGATTTGTTGTAGAGCTTGAGCCAAGGGCCATGAATGTGTACTGACCTTAGCCTCTAAGAAATCCAATACAGTGACGGGTTCATGAACACGGACTAAGGTTTCTTGATCTTCGGTGGGCTTGCCATGAACTAGTGCAATGTGAATACATGAGCTCGGTTTGTCACGATAAATCACGCCCTTAAAATTTCCCCAAGGAGTAGTAAATTCACGCTCACCTTCGCGCACCACGATACTTTCATGTTGGCTACGGTATTGAATGAGATCGGCAATACTACCAATCTTTAGTTGATGCTCTTGAGCGAATTCCAGTAAATCAGGAAGACGAGCCATGCTGCCATCATCTTTCATGATTTCACAAATCACGGAGGTAGGCGAACAACCAGCCATGGCTGCTAGATCGCAACCTGCCTCAGTATGTCCTGAGCGAATCAGAACACCACCAGGTTGCGCCATCAATGGAAAGATGTGACCTGGTTGCACCAAATCACTTGGTTTTGCATTGGGCGCTACTGCAGTTTGAATCGTCAGTGCTCGGTCTGCTGCAGAAATACCGGTAGTCACGCCAGTTGCCGATTCAATCGAGACAGTGAAATTCGTACCCATGGAGGTGCCGTTATCGCGCACCATCAGGGGAAGGTTTAATTGCTGACAACGCTCGCGTGTCAGAGTAAGGCAAATCAATCCACGACCATATTTAGCCATGAAATTGACGGCCTCAGCAGTCACGTGATCGGCAGCGAGAACTAAGTCACCTTCGTTTTCACGATCTTCCTCATCAACCAAAATCACCATCCGCCCGGCACGGAGCTCGGTAATGATTTCTTCAGTAGGGGCAAGTTTGTTTGGCATAGCCCTCTATTTTAAGCTGATGAGGCAATTACGGTGATCTCCTACGGTAATACCCCAACTTTCTGACAAGAAGAGCCTCTCAGGGGTGTTTTAGAAGGCCGAGTGTGTCTAGAAAATGAGGCATGCCCTTACTAGCCCGCCATTTCGCCAAAACGCAATCACCAATAGGTGTCCTCGAGAAAAAAGAGATGCAACAGGGCTTTATTTTGCTTGAGGCTCTGATTGCCATGAGTCTCATTGTGGGGGTATGGATGGGCATGGTGCAGATCTATCAAGGGTTGGCTCTCCGCCAGATCAAAATTCAATCCGAAAAAGCGCAACTGAGAAAGGAATCAGATGTTTTTGAACTTAGCGAGCACGCTAGATCTCTCACTCATGGGTCTGTAAAACATGAATCTTCTCGAGTGCTTAGTCGGTCTCGCACTGTGCCTAGTGCTTCTCAAGCCCCTCTTAAAAACAAGCGCAGATTTGGCGGCTAAACAAATTCAGTATGAGAAAACTCAAGCTCTCATAGCTGATGGTGATAGGGCGCTTGAGCTGATGGGGCGCGCTATCCGTATGGCGGGTTATCGCAGCATCAACGCCTCTGCTGCTAGCAGTAAAAAATGGGATGCTAAGCAATTCATTCTCATTGAGAAAAAAGTTGGGTATCGTGGTTCCGACTTTTTAAGAACGCATCATGGACTTTCTGGTCAAACCGATTTGGATTGTATCGGTAACACCATTACTCCTGATCGGACAAAATATCAGATGGCTTACCAAGGATTTTTGGTAGAGCGTCAAGCGGGTATTCCTAAGGGGGTAAAAGTAAACGGAGGATCTTTGATATGCCAGTCTCTTGATCGTCAAGGGCGCATACAAAATACCACGCTGATGAATGGCGTGAATGTCCTCAGTATCGAGGAGATAGAACGATCTCAAGCTGCAAGAGGCGATGAGCAAAAGCGCTATCGGATCAGGCTGCAGATGACTGATGGCCACTCCTTGAATGTAGATCTGGAGCGTACTTTTGCTACACGGAACCTGCTGTGATCTTAGCCTGGGTCTTATCGCTCTTGCTACTGGTGTCCTCCTTAATTATCTATTTGGAGCGTATGACGGCATTGAGCATCATTGAGACAAGTGCCATGCGGGCTTCACACCGCAACTTTGTCGCCGCTGAAAAATCTGTCATGGAGTGCGAGCAAAATATTTCTCAGATTACAGCCTTGGCTGAAAATAATTGCTTCATCCAATCTGTCGGAAAAAATATCTGGCTCATTTCTAGCAAGCAAAAACCCAGTATTCAGGTGCATGTTTACTTAGATGAAAAAACAGGCATAGCGACTCGTTTAAATTGGCGCCAATCTTATGAGTAAAACTTTCTACCAAGAATTTGGAGGGAGTCTTTTAGAGCTCATGGCCGTGGTATTGATTGTGGCGATCATGGCTATGGTGACGATGCCACGACTTCAAGAGCAAATTGCTAAACGAGAAATCGAAACGATTGCCAGGCGATTTATTGCGCATGCCAACTTTGCCCGCAATCTAGCTTTGCATTTAGGTACTCCTGTGCTCATCAGTCCCCGTAAGGAAAATCAGTGGGAGAGTGGTTGGCTTGTGAAGGGTACTTGTGAAGGCAAGGCTAAACAGGCTAACTGCAATACTCAGAATTGGTTTGCGCAAGAAGGGATACATCCCATTTACTTTAAGGGTGGAGGCAAAGGCTTTAGTGATCCGAATTCCAATCAAAAAGGTATTTTGTTCAATGCCGCTGGCGCTGCTAAAACAGGTCAAGGTGGGTTTATAGCCAATCGTTTAATCCTGGGACATCAGAAAGTATCCCATCTAGAGCGGCAGTTGATTATGGGCAGCGGTGGACGCTGGCGGATCTGTGATCCCTGTACAGATTCAAAGGGCTGTAAATAAGCTTCATCTTCTGAAAATGGTCAAAATTTGGCGCCGCACTAGACAATCGGTTTTAATAGACCCATGTATAGCGCAGTTGACCACCAATTGATGAGCGAGGCCTTGGCCCAGGCTCAAAAAGCACTCTATTTATCTAATCCTAATCCCCGTGTTGGATGCGTGATCGTGAAAGAGGGGCAAGTGATTGGTCGTGGTCATACCCAAAAGGTAGGCGGCCCCCATGCAGAAATTCAGGCTCTGGCGGATGTGAAGGCAAATGGTTTTAGTGCAGAGGGCTCGACTGTTTACGTCACCCTAGAGC
>ERZ1022785.119-NODE-119-length-6692-cov-21.793883_pt1 | contig 6692 bp, 7 predicted proteins | sample MGYA00521088_ERZ1022785 | MGnify/ENA primary metagenome ERZ1022785 (study PRJEB33162, sample SAMN09537587) | freshwater metagenome | isolation source: freshwater | place: Canada:Alberta | collected 2017-07 | study: EMG produced TPA metagenomics assembly of the... | reverse complement strand
GGCGGGTTTTACCCCTTTTGGAAAACCCGCCTGATATGGTCTCTAGAGGCCAATTCGGGGACAACGCCCCCATAGTCACGGTGCATGGCAATTTGGGAGTGCAGTGCTTGTCCTAGGATGCCCTGATGGGCTGGTGCGTGGTTTTCCCAGGGGGTAGTGTCATATATGGCCACCCCGGTCTCGTCACAAGAAGTTTCTATGCCTAAAACAATCATTTTTGTATTTGGTCGTGCTAGAATCGCATTTCAGTTAATTTATCGATATTTTTCGAGCATATACGAGTTAAACAAGTATGACTACAGTCCGCCTCCGTGAGAACGAACCTTTTGAAGTGGCTTTACGCCGTTTCAAGCGCACCATTGAAAAGAATGGCCTTTTGACAGACTTGCGTGCCCGCGAGTTCTATGAGAAGCCAACTGCTGAACGTAAGCGCAAGAAGGCCGCTGCTGCTAAACGCCATTACAAGCGTATTCGCAGCCAGATGTTGCCTAAAAAGCTTTACTAATCGAATTTAAAAGCTCTCCTCACCGAGAGGCTTTGAAACCCGCTGACGGTGAAACGCAGCGGGTTTTTGCTTTTGAGTCGCCAGCAATTTATGAGATATTGAATACTAGGGGAAAAATACCATGAGCCTGAAAGATCAAATTACTGAAGATATGAAAAACGCGATGCGTGCAAAAGCAGTGGCACGCCTTGGAACTATTCGTCTTCTATTAGCAGCCATCAAGCAGCGTGAAGTAGATGATCGCATTGTGATGGATGATGCCAGTGTCATCGCTACGATTGAGAAGATGATTAAGCAGCGCAAAGACTCCATCTCTCAATTTGAAAAAGCCAATCGAGATGATTTGGTGGCGATCGAAACGGCTGAGATGCTTATTCTGCAAGATTACTTGCCAGCACAGTTGTCTGATGCAGAAGTAGAGGCGGCGGTAGCTGCAGCAGTGGCATCGACTGGTGCAGCTGGTCCACAGGACATGGGTAAGGTAATTGGTGTTCTCAAAGGTCAATTGGCTGGTAAAGCAGATATGGGAAAAGTTTCTGGTTTAGTAAAAGCGGCGCTGGCTAAGTAAGTTCACAAGCTCAGCCTCATCCCATACTGATGGCTCTCATACCCCAATCCTTCATTGCCGATTTACTAAATCGGGTCGACATCGTCGATGTAGTTGGGCAGCACGTGAAGTTAAAAAAAGCAGGTGCGAACTTTCAAGGTTTGTGCCCCTTTCATTCTGAGAAATCCCCTTCATTTTCAGTATCACCTACCAAGCAGTTCTATCACTGCTTTGGTTGCGGAGCACATGGCTCTGCCATTAGTTTTCTGATGGAGTATTCCGGTCTTGGCTATGTAGACGCCATTGAAGACTTAGCGCGTTCCGCAGGATTAGATGTGCCGCGTGAAGAGCGCACTGCAAATGATATTGCCCGCCAACAGCAGACCATGGCATTGAGTGAGGTGATGAGTGCCGCTGCCGATTGGTATCGCCAGCAACTGAAAGTAGCGCCGCGTGCAGTGGAATATCTCAAAGGGCGCGGCCTTACCGGCGAGATCGCTAAACGTTATGCCTTAGGTTATGCACCCGATGGTTGGCAAGGCCTGGAGGCAGTCTTTGGCACTTATGCTAACGATGAAGTAGCCAAGACTTTGCTTGAGGGTGGCTTACTCATTCAGAGTGAGCAGACGGACAATAACCAAATTGCCAGACGCTACGATCGCTTTCGTGATCGCATCATGTTTCCAATTCGCAATCCCAAGGGGCAGACCATTGGCTTTGGTGGACGCATCTTGGATCAAGGTGAGCCTAAGTATTTAAATTCTCCAGAGACACCATTGTTCTCCAAGGGTAATACGCTTTACGGCTTATTCGAAGCAAGACAAGCCATTCGCTCGCAAGAATATGTTTTGGTATGCGAGGGTTATATGGATGTCGTGGCACTCGCACAATTAGGCTTTCCTAATGCCGTAGCCACATTAGGTACGGCCTGTACTGCAAACCACGTGCGCATGTTGTTGCGCCAAACCGATAAAGTCGTGTTTTCCTTTGATGGTGACTCTGCTGGACAGCGTGCGGCGCAACGTGCTCTGGAAGCATGCCTCCCATTAATGTCGGATGATAAAGAAATTCGCTTCTTATTTTTACCTACAGAGCATGATCCTGATAGTTATGTCCGAGCCTATGGCGCACCTGCTTTTGAAAAAGTTATTAAAGAGGCGATGTCGATCTCAAGCTTCTTCTTTAAGATTGCAAGTCAGGATCATGAGCTGACAACGCCTGAAGGAAGAGCGCAAACGCATCATGCAGCAAAACCGATGTTGCTATCCATGTCACCAATTGCTCTGCGAACGCAAATCTTGCGTGAGCTCGCTATTCGAACGAATTCAACGCCTGCAGAGTTAGAGTCTTTCTGTGGATTGACGATAGCGCCTGCACCAGTGCAGCGGGGTTCTTATGTCACAACGAATCAACGCGCACCCAACTTTGTGCAAGCCAATAACAGCAACCGGACCCAGGGCGCACCTTGGCAGGCCTCTAAGGGTTCAGCGAAAAGAGCCCCTGTACTCAATATTCCGCCTCCGCAAGCCCCTACAGATTTGGCTGAGCAGATCTTGCGCGTCTTGATTCAGTTTCCACATCTAGGCAAGGCTTTAGATGCTAACAAGAGGGCACTAGCTTTACAGGCTTCCGAGCTGCGCTCAGAAAAAGCATTAGAGCTCATGAAGGATTTATTGACTCAGTGTGATCAGGTTGAATTGATTCCTGGTGAGAACGGTAAGCCACCAGCAGTTGGCGCCGGCGCATTTGCTTTATTCCAAGAGCAGCTATCCCGCAGTGAGTTGGCCCCGCTCTATGAGGTGCTAAGAAAGCGGGTCATGGGCTCCGACTTGGAGATTGAAGGGGCGATGGCAGATTTAGATGGAGCCTTTAAAAAGCTGGAGCTTACTCACTTGAAAGCAGAAATGACAGAAATCGCCCAAAAGATTGCCGTAAGTACTGCTACAGAGCAAGATCGGGCTCGATATCGCGAGCTGGGCGAAAGATTGAAATTCTCTTAGGAATTTTCTGATTTAAGCTCAGAAAACCTGAAATTTACCCTATATTTTGAGCGCGGATAGGGGTAAAAAAGTCGTAATCGACTATAATCCTCTATTCCCAGAAAAAAACCGATTTAATTCAGCCACTTGCGCTTTATTTTGAAGAAATTTGGGGCAAGTGGACAAAGTGGCTGCACCTAAGCAGTCGAGAACAATCATCAGTAACGTGAGTAAGTGCTAATAAATGCCTAATACCAAGAAAAAACCAGCAGCTAAGCCAGCTAAACCAGTAAAGCCAGTAGCAAAAGCGAAAACACCAGCCAAGCCAGCGGCAAAAGCCAAGACACCTGCTAAACCGGTTGCTAAAGCTAAAGCCCCAGCAAGAGTAGTCAAGCCGGTAGCGAAACCTAAGGCCAAAGCACCAGCCAAGCCAGTAGCAAAAGCGAAGGTACCTGCTAAACCAGCAGCTAAAGCTAAAGCACCAGTAAAAGCAACAAAGCCAGCAGCAAAAGCAAAGACACCTGCCAAGCCAGTAGCTAAATCTAAAGTAATGGCAAAAGTTCCAGCGAAGCCAGTGAAGGCCCCCGCTAAAGCGGTAAAAGCTCCAACAAAGACTGCGGCAAAGCCAGTAGCGAAAGTAGAAGCACCTAAAAAAGGTAAGGCTACTACTAAGGTTGAGGCGGCAAAGCCAGCCAAAGGTGCTAAGGAAGTTGCAGAGTCTAAAGACATTAAGGGCAAAAAATCAAAAGCAGTTGAGGCAGGAGTTGAAGTTATTGCTACTGAAGAAGTAAAAAAAGGTCGCAAACCTAAAGCCGATGTTCTTCCAGAGGGTGCTGAGCCAGTTCTGACTGATCGTCAAAAAGCGCGTGAGCGTAAGGCAAAAGAAAAAGCACTCCTAAAAGAATTCGCAGCACAACAGTTAGGCTCTGAAGAGCAGCAAGAGTTACGTCGTACTCGTCTGAAGACATTGATCAAGATGGGTAAGTCCAAGGGTTACTTAACTCATGGTGAGATGAATGACGTGATGTCAGATGAGTTGTCAGATGCCGATGCATTAGAAACATTGATCAGCCTTTTAAATGACATCAACATTACTGTGTATGAGCAGGCTCCAGATGCTGAGACTCTGCTCCTGAATGAAAACGCTTCAGCAACGACTTCCGAAGAAGAGGCTGAAGAAGAGGCGGAAGCTGCTTTAGCTACTGTTGACTCAGAGTTCGGTCGTACAACCGATCCAGTGCGCATGTATATGCGCGAGATGGGTACAGTAGATTTGCTGACTCGCGAAGGCGAGATCGTTATTGCGAAGAAGATTGAAGCAGGCCTTAAAGACATGGTGATGGCTTTGGCTGCTTGCCCCGTCACCATTGGCGAGATCTTGGCTAACGTAGACAAGATTGCTAGCGGCGAGATGGAGATTGATCAATTTGTTGATGGATTGGTTGATCCTAACGCTGAAGATATTAAGCTTGGACCAGAAGAGCCAGAAATCGACCCAGACGCTGAAGTGGGTGACGAAGAAGGCGTTGAAGATGAAGGTGGCGGTGGCGGCGGCGCAGCAACAGCTAACGCCAAGCAACTAGAGGAGTTAAAGCAGATCTCCCTAGAGAAGTTTGCAATTGTGCGCACCCAGTCTGACAAGATGCGTCGTGCTTTTGATAAGGATGGCTATAACTGCCCGGCTTATATCAAGGCGCAAGAAGCTATTCGTGGTGAGTTGCTTGGTTTCCGATTGACTGCAAAGAGTGTTGAGAAGTTATGTGACACCATGCGTTCACAGGTGGACCAAGTTTGGAAGCTCGAGCGTGGCATTGTGAGCTTGTTGGTAGACAAAGTAGGTGTTAATCGTGGTGAAGTATTAAAAGACTTCCCAAAAATGTCGATGAATCTAGAGTGGGTAAATAAACTCCTCAAAGAAAACAAGCCATACACAGCATTACTGCAACGTAACGTTCCAGCGATTCAGGAATTACAGCAGAAGTTAATCGACATTCAGACACGTGTTGTATTGCCACTCCCAGAACTAAAAGAAGTAAACAAGCAGATGACTGCTGGCGAGAAGCGTGCCCGTGAAGCAAAACGTGAAATGACGGTTGCCAACTTACGTTTGGTAATCTCGATTGCTAAGAAATACACCAACCGCGGTTTGCAGTTCTTGGATTTGATTCAGGAAGGCAATATCGGTTTGATGAAGGCGGTAGATAAGTTTGAATACCGTCGTGGTTACAAGTTCTCTACCTATGCAACTTGGTGGATTCGTCAGGCGATTACCCGTTCTATTGCTGATCAGGCACGTACGATCCGTATCCCAGTTCATATGATTGAGACGATCAACAAGATGAACCGTATTAGCCGTCAAATCTTGCAAGAGACTGGTCATGAGCCAGACGCTGCAACCTTGGCTCTCAAGATGGAAATTCCTGAGGATAAGATTCGTAAGATTATGAAGATTGCTAAAGAGCCAATCTCCATGGAGACACCAATTGGTGATGATGCCGACTCAAACTTAGGTGACTTCATTGAAGATAGCAATACCTTAGCTCCAGCTGAAGCAGCCTTGCATGACTCGATGCGCGATGTAGTGAAGGACGTTCTGGATTCATTAACACCACGCGAAGCAAAGGTATTACGTATGCGCTTTGGTGTGGAGATGAGCACAGACCATACTCTCGAAGAAGTTGGTAAGCAGTTTGACGTAACTCGTGAGCGTATTCGTCAGATCGAAGCCAAGGCCTTGAGAAAAATGCGTCATCCAAGTCGCAGCGACAAACTTAAGACCTTCCTCGAAGAGGATTGATTGCCTAGTGTTTAGATGTCGTGAATCCTTTATAAAAAAGGATTCACGATCTGCAGCCTCTTATCAATTACTTGACGGTGCTGCATATCTTCTGAGTACAGTTTTTCACATCCCGCTTGCAAAGCTGCAGCAATAATCATTGAATCATAGTGTTGGTACCCGTATCGCCTGGATACCATTAATCCGGTTTCAAAAGTATCTATATCAACCGATCTTACGTTGAATGTGGACGTAAATAAATCCAAAAACTCATCCAGCTCACTATTAGATATTTTTATTTTTCTAATGCTGGCAGAAGTAAATTCATTAAGGACTTGAACGCTTATTACGTTTGATTGCTCTAAATTTTTACTAACCCAGTCCGCTTTTTTTGTGTCTGATGATAGTAAATAAAGTAGGGTGTTGGTATCAAAAAATATTTTCTTAGCGTTCATTCAATTCAGATCTATCAAAGTGAAAATCGGCGGGCATACGACCTCGAAATTTTCTCAAACTTTGAAGCCTATCCTGCAAAGAAGGTTTCTTCTTCACTTGAAAATGCTTTTTATCCGCGACATGAACCTCAATGTCATCTCCTTCTTTGAGTTCTAAAAATTCGACTACTTGAGCTGGTAGACGAATGGCAAGACTGTTCCCCCATTTTGATACGACCATGATTTTCATCTCCTATAGATATACATATAATAATGTATATCTATATAAAAAACAACAATTGGTCAAGTGCATACCAATCAATAATTTAAAGAGCCCCTTCAATTACAATGAGAGGTTAGGGCCTATAGCTCAGTTGGTTAGAGCAGAGGACTCATAATCCTTTGGTCCCAGGTTCAAGTCCTGGTGGGCCCACCAGAAAAGCAAACCCTC
>ERZ1022785.114-NODE-114-length-6777-cov-3.976495_pt1 | contig 6777 bp, 5 predicted proteins | sample MGYA00521088_ERZ1022785 | MGnify/ENA primary metagenome ERZ1022785 (study PRJEB33162, sample SAMN09537587) | freshwater metagenome | isolation source: freshwater | place: Canada:Alberta | collected 2017-07 | study: EMG produced TPA metagenomics assembly of the... | reverse complement strand
ATAAAGATAAAGATGTCAAGCGTGAGCGTTTGAGCGTTGCAGAATCTGTCAATGCAGTAAAGGATCGCAAGATTGATGCCTTCTTCTGGGTAGGTGGCCTGCCAACAGCTGCGGTTACCGACTTAGCCAATAGCCCCGGCATGAAGATCGTGATGGTAGACACTGCCGCTGAAGTCCCCGCTATGAATAAAAAATATGGCAACCTTTACTTCCCAACAGTCATTCCAAAAGCAATTTATAGCGGTATGGCAAAAGATAACAAGGTAGCAGCTGTCGCCAATATATTAGTTGTGAATGCCAATATGTCTAATGAAGATGCTTACAAAATCGTCAAGGCTATTTTTGACAATCAAATTGATCTTGTCCGCTCACATGCTGAGTACATCAACATCAAATTAGATAGTCAAAAAACGAATGCAACGCCAGTTGCTTATCATCCAGGCGCCTTGAAGTACTTCAAGGAAAAAGGTGTTAAGTTAAATTAATACCGCGACAAACAAGAGGGGTGAGTTAATCTCACCCCTTCTGCATTAAGGCAGTAGCAATAAATATATAAATATAAATAGGTTGAGACATGAACCAAAACGCAATTGACAACGAAACGCAACAAAAATTAGATGCCTTCATTAAGCAGGAAGAAGGAGACTCAAATGATTACAAGGGTCTTTTAGCCAAATTTATTACGCTAGTTGCCGTGGGCATGTCTTTATTTCATTTGTATGCGGCCTACTCCATTGTCCCAACCCATCAACTTAGGGTGATTCACGTTGCCCTAGTTTTGTTTTTAGTCTTCTTAAGCTTTCCGATTGCTGCTCGTTTTAAAAATAAGTTGATGTTTTGGGATGTTTTGTTTGCTATCGGCTCCGTTGCCATCGGTTATTACATTCTGGCCGGCGGTGATGATTTCATGGACAGAAATACTGCTCCAAATTCCACTGATGTGATGGTGGGGATTGCGCTCATCCTACTTATCCTTGAGAGCGTAAGGAGAACGAATGGCTGGGTCCTTGTGACCGTGACTGTACTCTTCTTAATGTATGCCCTATTTGGCAATTACTTACCGGCACCATGGACCCATAAAGGCTATGGCTTAGATCGCTTAGTAGGTTACATGTACATGTCATTAGAGGGAATTTATGGAACTGCAGTAGACGTTTCTGCCACCCTCATTATTTTGTTTACTATCTTTGGTGCCTTCTTACAATTTACGGGCGCTGGAAAATTCTTTATTGACTTCTCTTTTGCTGCAATGGGCGGCAAATCTTCTGGAGTTGGTAGAACTATTGTGCTGTCCTCATTCCTAATGGGCGGACCATCAGGATCAGGCGTAGCAACTACAGTGACTGTAGGCTCTGTTGCCGCGCCCATGTTAGAAAAAGTGGGTTACGAAAAAAATGCTGCTGGAGGCTTATTGGCAGCGGGCGGTCTTGGCGCCATCATCTCGCCACCAGTTTTGGGTGCTGCTGCTTTCTTGATCGCCGACTTCCTCAAAATATCTTATTTAGATGTTTTGTTAATGGCTACTATTCCAACCATCCTCTTTTATCTAGGCTTATTTGTGATGGTAGAAATTGACGTGCGCAAGTACGGTATGAAAAATATTCACTTTGAGTCAGCGGAGACCGCTTGGCAATTAACTAAGAAATACTGGTTCCATTTTTTCTCCCTCATCTCAATTGTGGTCTTCATGATGATGGGCTTTTCACCGGTCATGTCCGTCTTTTGGGCTACAGTCGTTTCTGCGTTTTCAAGCATGTTGCGTGAGGATACCGCCATCATTCCTTATGCTTGGTTTAAAGGTAAAGAACCCATCCTCTCAGGTCTGTATAAATCTAACCTGACCAAAGCACTTGCATCTGGCTCAACAGGGGTATTGGCTATTGCAGCAACCTGTGCGGGTGCCGGCTTAATTGTAGGTACCGTAACCCTCACTGGTCTTGGACTGAAATTTAGCTCCATCGTGATCCAATATGCTGGTGGCTCATTACTATTAACCGCTATCTTTACAGCATTGATCGTATGGATTGTTGGCTTAGCAGTGCCAGTAACAGCCTCTTACATTATTTGCGCAGTGATCGCAGCACCCGCACTGATTAACTTAGGTGTTCCTGCATTTGCTGCGCATATGTTTATCTTCTATTACGCCGTGCTCTCAGAGGTATCTCCTCCAACAGCGCTATCTCCTTTTGCGGCAGCTGCCATATGTAAAGGTAATCCCTACAAGACGACTTTGCAAACATGGAAATATGTAGCTCCTGCAATTCTGGTGCCATTTATGTTTGTTCTTGATAAGTCTGGCGTTAGCTTGTTGCTCATGGGTTCAACAAATGCCCTAGAGCAAGCAGACTGGACGCAGATTGCTTGGATCTCATTTACTGCCGTGGTCGGAATCATTTGCCTAGCAGGTGGCTTACAAGGTTGGTTTATTGAAAAGACCAAAGTGTTTGAGCGCGTGATTATGGTGATCTCTGGAGTAGCCTTGGCCTACCCATCTACTGAAGCCGATCTGATTGGCTTTCTAGGTTTTGCCTTGGTTCTCATTACCCAAGGAATTACCCACTTCAAAATGAACCCGAGAGCTTCTTAAATTCGGGATCTCATTTTGCACTCACAATAAAGCCCGCTAATGCGGGCTTTATTGTTTTGGTCTAAACAGTCAAAGATCAGCATGCAGTGACCAACTCAGGAAATCTTGCTCCAGGCTGCCTTACCTGCATATTTGTTGACTGCGGCTTCGTCGAATTCAAATCCAAGGCCAGGTGTTTTATGCAAAATCAGATCACCATTCTTGAAAGTCAATTGTTTATTAATCAATCTACGGAAATTCAAAACCTGATCATCTAAGAAGAATTCTACAAAGCGGGCATTAGGTGTGGCAGCCACCAATGGAGCGTGCAAATCATGCATCCAATGAGGACAAACAGTAATGCCTTTTAAATCCGCATAAGCTGAAATACGGCGCCACTCGGTAATCCCACCACACACTGCGGCATCTGACTGCAAAATAGCTACGCCACCAGCATCAATCAACTCTCTAAAGCGCCAGCGCCCTGCCTCCATTTCACCGGTAGCCACATTGATTTTAGTTTGACGGGCTAATGCCGCATGTAAGTCAATCGCATCGGGTGAAAAGGGCTCTTCAATCCAGTAGGGGTTATAAGCCTCGAAACGACGCACATACTCAAGAGCAGTTGGTAAATCACGCCAGGCGTTATTAGCATCTAAGGTTAATAAAATATCTTCACCGATCGCTTTGCGAGCCGCTTTAACCCGCGCTTCCTCTTCGGAAGGAGAGAGGCGACCCACTTTCATTTTGACTGCTTTAAAGCCTTGCTTTACATAGGACTCCATTTCTTTACCCAACTTCGCTGGCGTTTTGCCCTCGAGATAGTAGCCACCACTGGCATAAGCTGGAACGCGGTCTTCTACAACCGCTCCAAGATAGTGATGCAGCGGCAATCCAACTGAGCGGGCATTTAAATCCCAAAGTGCAGTATCTAAAATCGAGATTCCACGCATCACAGCACCTACTCGGCCCTGCAAAATGGATTCGTTATACATCTCCATCCAAAGACCTTCGCTGCGATGGCTATTTTGGCCAATGAGTTTGGGCGCCAATAATTGCTCCACAGCAAGCTTAGCAATTTCACCACCAGCACTACCTACATAACAAAATCCGATGCCTTCGTGCCCATCCTTGCTGGTGACCTTTACTAAGCAGTAGTGACGCTCTGAGACCGTACGAGTAGAGAATGAAGTTACTTTATCTAATGGAACTGCTAGAGAGGCAACTTGCACTGACTGAATAATGGGCATCTAAACTCCTTAATCAAAAAAATATTGTATCGATTAATTCCTCTTGGAGTGGCAGGTCTAAGTACTCTTAAATGTATGACTTCATATTTAAAGAATATTTATCGAATATGATCAATTTGCTGCAGCACAACATAAATATCGTACCCAGCCCGCACATTATTAGATAATGTTGCTGTGAATAGAAAAGTATCTCAATCCACCCTAGTTTGTGCGTGGGCACCCTCCTTCTTTGGCTGCGCGTTGTTCAGCCTGATATTAGGGTTCTCTTCGGCTGCCTTAGCTCAACAAACCAATCAAATCCAAAAGACTCCCAAGGGCACTCAAAAAGTGATTATTCAGAGCACTGGGCAACGAGGGCTTAAAGATACCGCCGGTAGCAGTAACTCAAAATCAAATAGCTTAAATCCAGCCCTATTTCAACGCAAAGATCCTGATGAATTGATTTTGGATAGCACCGGGAATTTGGACTATCGCGTTAGTCAAGGCTGCCTGAGAAGAAATTTAAATGAGAGTAACCTTCCAGCTAATGTCGGAATCGATAATCGAGCGTTTTCTGAATTTTTTAAGAATCAAACTAAGTCTTTCTTTGATCGGATGCGCGGTGAATGTATTCCCTATGCGGTAGCATTTGGAAGTCGAAATCGATTTGACTCTCTAAGCATCATGAATGGACCTATACAAGATGCCAAAACTGAAGTGTGGACCTTTACACCCTCAGCAGTTGGTGGGTTTTTAGTTCAGCAAGATTACTTAAGTAATGAATCTAAAAATCTCAGTGAGATTCGGATGCCTTTGCGTGAAGTTTTATATGACCCAGCTAAAGTCAACGATAAACTACCAGTGGAGCTAGTGTGGGAATTAAATTCCATCATCAAGCAAATTTATCCTGAAGAAAATAACGCTCTTGAAAATACCAATAGCGTCGTGCGTCTAATTGTGGATTTTGGTGATCGAGAGCGCTGGGCACAAATTTGGGCAGTAGAAATTCTTGACCCGTCGAACAAGGAAGTCTTTGCAAGCGCTTATTGGGTTGAAAGAGGTGATGTACCCGGTGGCTTCTTTACCGGCAACGGAGAGTCGCTCGAGCGCTCTTTTTGGACTAACCCATTAAGTTATCGACGCATCTCTCGTGGTGTCGGCAGTGTAAGAGCCTCTTCGAGCAAACGGCCAGCAAACACAGCGCCAACGGCTCAGGCCGCGCCACCAAAACAACGCTACCGCACACATATGGGTATCGACTATGCCGCTCCTACAGGCACTCCAGTATTTAGCGTAGCGAATGGCAAGGTGGTTCATTTGGGATATAGCGGTGCATTTGGTAACTTGATCGTGATCGAGCATCCTGGCAATTACCACACGTACTATGCACATTTAAGCAATTACAACGTAGAACTTGCATTGGGTAATGAGGTGCGTAGAGGATTTGAAATTGGGTACGTTGGATCGACAGGGAGATCCACTGGTCCACACCTACATTTTGAATTAAGAAAGAATGGTATCTATATCGATCCCTACGCAGCGAAATCACAATTAGATTTGTGGTCAATGCGCGATAACGAAAGTGGGCAACTTACCCGAGAAATTCTTTTGTTTGGTAGTCCGATTCAAAACTAAGCTTCGCAATGTAACAGTAATAAAATAACAGTAATAAAAAAGGGTCCCAATGGACCCTTTTTTGGTCAAGGCAAAATGAACTTACCCAAGCACTAATACCGGCAAAGTCGAATGCACGATCACTTCATGTGTCTCGCTACCAAGTAATAATCCCTTGATACCAGTCCGCTTGTGTGAGGCCATCACAATAACGTCTGCTTTTGCTTTTTTGGCAGCGTCCAAAATACCTGCTGATAAATTGGTATTGGAAACATGCAAGGATTTTGCTTTAACACTAGCCCCTAAAGCAGTGGCAGCTTTCTTAAATACATCTTGTGCATAGGTCTCACAGACTTTTTGATGATCCTTTTGGGTGATGCCATAGCCCATTGTGCTATCGGAATACACCGTCGGAGGCAAGGGGTCAGAGACATAAACTAGGGTCACGGCAGCTTTATCTGCAATGGCAAGTTGAGCCACTTTTTTGAGGGCTTTTTTACTGACATCTGAACCATCTACTGGTACCAATAAATGCTTAAACATATCGACTCCCTTTAAATTGAACTACTAATCTACTTCGTACATCATAATGCTTATTATTCATGTAACAAAGTACAAAAGGTAAATGAAATGCTCAAGTATTTGACACTCTATCTTTCTTTTCTGATTACGCTAGTTGCAATCGACCTTATCTGGTTGCTTGGCATTGCCAAAAATCTCTATCAACAAGAAATGGGAAGTCTGATGGCTAGCGAGCCTAAGTTGCTTGCTGGCTTAGCCTTCTATGCTCTTTACGCCCTAGGGGTCACCATCTTTGTCTTGGTGCCAGCACTCTCTAAGCAATCCTGGATATATGCAGTGCAATATGGCGCATTATTTGGCTTCTTTTGTTATATGACCTACGACCTTACCAATCTGGCCGTCATCCGAGATTTCCCCACTAGATTAGCCTTTATTGATATGGCTTGGGGTAGCGCGGTCACCGCAGTAACTGCGGGCTTTGCCTATTGGGTAGGAAACCGAATTTCTTAATCGAGTTTAAATCGAAGATTAAATTCTATTCATGTTTTTTCACCCCAAGTTATTAGACACACTCCAAGGCTATAACCGTAAATTATTTGCGAAGGATATATTTGCAGGAATTACAGTTGGCATCGTGGCGCTGCCGCTTGCTATGGCTTTTGCGATCGCAAGCGGACTCACACCTGAGGCCGGTATTTTTACTGCCATTCTGGCTGGCGGACTCATCTCCCTTCTAGGCGGAAGTAGGGTACAAATTGGTGGGCCTGCAGGTGCTTTTATTGTGATTGTGTATGGCATTGTTGAGCGCTATGGCGTGCCCAATCTCCTATTGGCAACTGCAATGTC
>ERZ1022785.109-NODE-109-length-6891-cov-4.029111_pt1 | contig 6891 bp, 6 predicted proteins | sample MGYA00521088_ERZ1022785 | MGnify/ENA primary metagenome ERZ1022785 (study PRJEB33162, sample SAMN09537587) | freshwater metagenome | isolation source: freshwater | place: Canada:Alberta | collected 2017-07 | study: EMG produced TPA metagenomics assembly of the... | reverse complement strand
GGCTCCCATAGAAGCCTGAGGACACCATTCCCTACGAGTGTGATGGACTGGCAGCCTATCGCCGCATGCCTCTAGCCGTTGCTCTTCCTGAGACAGAAGCGCAAGTTGCTCAAATTTTGAGGGTTTGCTTTGAAATGCAAATTCCGGTGGTACCACGCGGATCTGGAACAGGTCTCTCTGGTGGCGCTATGCCAATTTCTCAGGGCTTAGTACTTTCCTTAGCCAAGCTTAAGAAAATTCTCAGGATTGATCCATTTACCCGCACAGCAGTTGTGCAACCAGGCGTTCGTAATCTTGCTATCTCCGAAGCAGTAGCGCATCTTGGTCTTTATTACGCCCCTGATCCCTCTTCACAAATTGCCTGCTCTATTGGCGGTAATGTGAATGAAAACTCTGGTGGGGTTCATTGCCTTAAATATGGCCTGACCTTACACAACGTTCTCCGTGTGCGTGGCGTTTTGATGAGTGGCGAGATTATTGAATTCGGTAGCATGGCTCCCGATTCTCCAGGATTAGATTTGCTTGCCATCATGATGGGTAGCGAGGGTATGTTGGCAGTAGTCACGGAAGTCACTGTGAAATTGGTTGCTAAACCAAAATTGGCCCGTGTGATCATGGCCAGTTTCGATGACATTGAAAAGGGTGGCAATGCTGTTGCCGCCATCATCGCCGCCGGAATTATTCCTGCTGGATTAGAAATGATGGATAAAGCGACTACTCGCGCAGTAGAAGAGTTTGTCCATGCTGGGTATGACCTAGAAGCCGAAGCTATTTTGCTATGCGAATCTGATGGCACACCAGAGGAGGTGGCTGAAGAGATTGCACGCATGACTAAGGTATTGGAGGAGTCAGGTGCTAGTGGTATTCAAATTTCTAAAGATGAAACTGAACGTCTGAAATTTTGGAGCGGTCGCAAGAACGCCTTCCCTGCTGCTGGACGTCTGGCAGCTGATTACTACTGCATGGATGGCACTATTCCACGTAGACATATCGCTACCCTACTCAAACGCATTCAAGGCATGGAAAAAAAATATGGCCTAGGTTGCCTTAATGTCTTCCATGCTGGTGATGGCAATATGCATCCTCTGATTTTATTTAATGGTGCCGATCAAGACGAATGGCATCGTGCAGAAGAATTTGGTACTGAAATCTTAGAGGCTTGTGTCGAGCTTGGTGGCACCATCACTGGTGAGCATGGTGTAGGTATTGAAAAGATTAATTCCATGTGCGTGCAGTTTGGTGAAAACGAACGTGAAGCTTTCTGGGGTGTGAAGAGTGCTTTTGATCCAGAAAAATTACTCAATCCGGATAAAGCCATCCCCACCTTAAGTCGTTGTGCGGAATATGGACGTATGCGCATTAGTGGCGGCAAGCTCCCTCATCCCGAATTGGAGCGCTTCTAATGACGAACTCGAATATGAGTCCCGCCATTCAAGACTTTCAAGCCCAGATTCTGAGCGCTGCCAATAATAAGGCCGCCCTTTCCATTGAGGGTGGCACTAGTAAGTCCTGGTATGGAAATCCCAATAACTATGCCAAGTTAAACACGCGCACTTATTCAGGCATTCTGGAATATCAACCGGAAGAATTAGTCATCACAGCCTGTGCAGGCACACCCTTAAAAGAAATTGAAGCGGCTCTAGAAGAAAAGAATCAAGTGCTCGCATTTGAGCCGCCACATTTTGGTGAGCAGACTACTTTTGGCGGTGCCATTGCAGCAGGACTTGCTGGCCCCGGTCGAATCAGCGTAGGTAATTTTCGAGATTTCGTATTAGGCGCCCGCGTCATGGATGGCAAAGGTCAAGATCTCTCCTTTGGTGGAAAGGTGATGAAGAATGTAGCCGGCTATGATGTCTCTCGCTTAATTCCCGGATCTATGGGCACCCTTGCACTACTTCTAGAAGCATCGGTCAAAGTATTACCAAAGCCAGCGGCAACAGCCACATTACGCTGTGAGATTTCTCAAACTCAAACACTCAAAGTACTCAATGAATGGGCAGGTCAACCATTACCTCTTTCAGCAAGCTGCTGGATTGGCAATGCATCAGGTGGCGAAGGTGTATTGATGATTCGTTTAGCTGGTGCTGCTGCTGCAGTTAAAGCAGCGATTCCTTTGATGAGCTCTTTAGTTCTAGCAAGCGAAGTAGACCCACAGACTGCTGACGCTTTCTGGAAAGATCTACGTGAGCAGCAATTACCAGCCTTTAATCAACTTAGTGCTGATCAAACACTTTATCGACTGGCATTACCTGCCGCATGCGGGCCACTTAGCATTCCAAATACAGCCAATGAAATTGTGTTGGAATGGCATGGACAACAGCGTTGGATCAAAGCGTCTGGTGATGAAGCTACTTTTGCCAGTATCAAACAGTTAGCCAATGCTCATGGTGGTCACGCAAGCCGCTTTAAGCAAGGTACTGGGGTTGATCCTGCTCTACAACGGTTTACATTACTTAGCGAACAATCGCACTCTAAGGCGCTTGAAATTGTCCAAACTCGTCTGAGAGCGGCCTTTGATCCTGCTGGCGTATTTGCCACTTCACGCCTTCCTTAGGTTTATCTATGCAAACACAACTTGCCCCACAATTTATTAATACGCCTGAAGGCATTGAGGCAGCACGTATTCTAGGTAAATGTGTTCACTGTGGTTTTTGTACTGCGACCTGCCCTACCTATCAAATCCTGGGCGATGAATTAGACGGACCTCGCGGTCGTATTTACCTCATTAAACAAATGGCAGAAGGTCAAGCGCCCACTGAAAAAACCCGCTTGCATTTAGACCGCTGCCTGACTTGTCGAAATTGTGAAAGTACCTGTCCAAGCGGTGTGCAATATGGAAAGTTGATTGATATTGGTCGTCAATGGGCAGAAGAAAATACGCCTGAGCGTCCTCTGGGTCAAAGACTCACGCGCTGGGCGCTTAAGGAGGGTCTGACTAAACCAGCCTTGTTTAATTCTGCAATGGCCTTGGGTCGCTTAGTTCGCCCCTTGATGCCAAGTGGCATTAAACGCAAAATTCCAAAACATAAAAATAGAGCGCATGCGCCATCTACCAACACGCATGCAAGGCCAAGTAATACCCATGCACGTAAGATGTTGATATTAGAAGGCTGTGTTCAGCCAGGCATGTTGCCCAATATTAATTCAGCAACTGCACGTGTTTTGGATGCGCTAAAGATTCAACTTATTTCCGCACCGAATGCCACTTGCTGTGGCGCTTTGCGCTTTCATCTAAATCACCAAGCGGGTGGTTTAGATAATGCCAAACAAAATATTGATGCCTGGTGGCCTCTTGTAGAGCAAGGAGTAGAGGCCATTGTGATGACCGCTTCAGGTTGTGGCGTCATGGTCAAAGATTACGGTCACTTGCTAGCAGGTGATCCACAATACGCAAGTAAAGCCAAAAAGATTTCTGAGTTAACTAAAGATATTGCTGAGATCTTGCCTAACTTGCAAACAGAACTGCTAGAGCTCATCGGCAGTGATCCAAAGCCAGGCGTGGTGTATCACCCGCCCTGTACTTTGCAACATGGTCAACAAATTCGTGGCAAGGTAGAGGGCTTACTCACCAGCATTGGCATTGGTGTTCGTCTCTGCACAGACAGCCACCTTTGCTGTGGATCTGCAGGCACCTATTCCGTTACTCAACCAGAGCTTTCAGAGCAGTTACGCAAAAATAAATTGGCGCATCTTCATACCGCCTGCGAAGAATTTGATGCCGATATCATTGTCTCTGGAAATATTGGTTGTATCACTCACCTACAACATGACGACAAGCCTGTCTTGCATTGGATTGAAATCGTAGATCAGCTCATCAGTCAGCCAAAAGCGAGATGAACTTTATTATTGCCAAGCTGATGCAGGTACGTCAGCGCATTGAGCTTGCAGCCATCGCCGCTAAACGAGAGCCTGAAGATATTGCGCTCTTAGCAGTCAGCAAAACCTTTCCAGCAAGCGCTATCGAAGAGGCAATGCATGCTGGTCAGTCTGCTTTTGGTGAGAACTATGTTCAGGAGGCCGTTGAGAAAATCCAGGCACTTACAAAGCTTCGCCCTTGGCTCGAGTGGCATTTCATTGGCCCGCTCCAAAGCAATAAAACGAGAGAAGTAGCAGAGCATTTTGATTGGGTACATAGCGTAGATCGTCTGAAGATCGCTGAACGGCTATCTGCTCAACGTGGAGAGTTTCCTAACCTAGGGGCTCTCCAACTTTGCGTCCAAGTGAATGTGAGTGAAGAAGACCGTAAGAGTGGTGTGTCTTTAAATGAGGCGGAAGCCTTGTGTACTGCAATCTCTACATTACCAAATGTAATACTTCGGGGTTTGATGGCCATTCCTGCGCCCAATGATGATCCAGTAATGCAGGGTAAAGCCTTTGCTGCAGTTCGTGAGTGCTTTGCTGGCATTTTTGCAGCCCATGCTGGCGAGCCTGGATATCAATTTTTTGATACTCTCTCTATGGGAATGTCAGATGACTTAGAAGCCGCAATTCTGGAAGGCAGCACAATGGTTCGCGTAGGAAGTGCTATTTTTGGGAAGCGGGATAAAATTAGTCCATGAGCACAACGATCAATTCCAATACCCACATTACTTTTGTTGGCGGCGGCAATATGGGCCGTGCCTTAATTAGCGGTCTGATTACAAACGGATTTAAAGCGGAACAAATTTCAGTTGTAGAAGCAAACGCTACTACTGCACAACAACTGCAAGATGACTTTAAAGTGCAACTCATTCCTGCCTTAGAAAATATTACTTTCGATTTTGCAAAAAATAATGTCTTGGTGATGGCTATCAAACCACAAGATTTCAATATCGTAGCCAAGGGATTAGCCCCTAAGCTAAAGCATCCCTCTGCCCCAAGCCCTTTAGTTCTCAGCATTGCCGCAGGTATTCGCTTGGCAGATATGGGTCGTTGGCTTGATCACACACGTTGCGTTCGTGCCATGCCAAATACTCCAGCCCTGATTGGTAAAGGGATTACTGGTCTATTTGCCAATCAGAATATCTCTCCTGATGATCGTGCCTTAGCAGAAACTATTTGCAATGCCGTTGGAAAAGCAATTTGGGTACCTGAAGAAAAATTAATGGATGCTGTCACAGCAGTTTCTGGTAGTGGCCCCGCTTATGTATTTGCTTTTCTTGAAGCAATGCAATCTGCTGGTGAAAAATTAGGTCTAGATGCTCAAGCCGCAAGAAAACTCGCCTACGCTACGCTGGAGGGCGCTACACAGCTTGCTCAAAACTCGAGTGAGTCAGCAAGCGTATTGCGAGAGAGAGTCACCTCCAAGGGCGGTACTACGGCAGCTGCCTTAGAAGTCTTAAACCGAGATGGCTGGCACGCCATCCTTGAAAAAGCCATTGCTGCAGCCGATCAGCGCGGTAAAGTCATGGGTGATGAACTAGGCAAGAGTTAAGCTCAATCTAGTTCAGACTCAATCCAAGCACAATTCCTAGAAATAAAAATCCGCCCAACCAATTGTTGTGGCGAAACGCTAAGAAGCACTCTTCTCTTTTACGGCTAGAGACTAATTTCATGTGATAGATGGCGCAAGCCATAGCTGCAAACCAACCGATTAAAAAATAATTACTGAGGTTTGCAATATTTGCAACCCAGAATTGGCTGATAAATAACACTCCATAACTCAGTCCAATTGCAATCACATCGTAGCGACCAAAGGTGATTGCCGAAGTACGCAAACCCAGTCGGATGTCATCATCCCGATCGACCATCGCATAGGCAGTATCGTAAGCGATAGCCCAAAAAATATTACCTACGAATAAAACCCATGCCTCAAAAGGAATGAAATCTAGGATTGCTGCGTAGGCCATCGGGATGCCAAATCCGAAGGCAATTCCTAAAACAGCCTGGGGCATAGCAAAAAATCGCTTGGTAAAGGGGTAGATAAACGCCACCAGCAAAGCCAGAACCGATAATTGTTGTGTAAAGGCATTCAGAGGCAGAATCAATAAGAAGGCCAGCAATGCTAAGACCGCTGCAACACCGACTGCCTCTTTACCTGAGATCTTGCCACTCGTTACGGGGCGACCTTGAGTTCTTAATACGTGTCGATCAAAGTCGCGATCAGCATAGTCATTAATGGCACAACCCGCACTGCGCATCAAAAAAGTGCCCCCAATAAAAATCAGCAAGATCGAAAAATCAGGGACGCCGCTACTAGCCAACCATAGCGCCCATAAGGTCGGCCACAAAAGTAACAGCGTACCAATCGGTTTATCCAACCTAATCAGGTAAGCATAGGAAGTGAGGCGATTCATTAAAGCCATGTGCTTATTATCATGCCTTTAAAAACTCAGCCCGAGCTCCGAGCCAGCGCTCCAAATGACGCTCCACGATATCGGCATGATTGGCTAAGAGGTGATCAGCAGCCTGCTGCGCCAATTCAATTAACCAAGCATCTCTTTGCAAATCAACAAAACGCAACATCGCATCGCCGGATTGCTTGGCGCCCAGTAATTCTCCTGGGCCACGGAGTGATAAGTCTCGCTCTGCAATCACAAAACCATCTGAAACCTCCCGCAAGGTTTGTAAACGCTCCTTGGCTGCCATCGATAGCGGCTCCGCATACATCAAGATACAAACTGAATCTGCTGAGCCTCGGCCTACTCGCCCACGCAATTGATGAATCTGGGCATACCCAAAACGCTCTGCATGTTCAATCACCATGAGTGCTGCATTAGGTACATCAACACCCACCTCAATCACTGTTGTGGCAACTAGTAACTGAATCTCGTTTGCCTTAAAAGCGGCCATCACTGCTGCTTTTTCTTCTGCCTTTAAGCGACCATGCACTAAGCCCACCTTAAAGTCTGGGAGCACTAGCGTAAGCTGTTCGAAGCTTTCTACAGCCTGTCTCTTATACACATCTGACGC
>ERZ1022785.105-NODE-105-length-6998-cov-11.235633_pt1 | contig 6998 bp, 1 predicted proteins | sample MGYA00521088_ERZ1022785 | MGnify/ENA primary metagenome ERZ1022785 (study PRJEB33162, sample SAMN09537587) | freshwater metagenome | isolation source: freshwater | place: Canada:Alberta | collected 2017-07 | study: EMG produced TPA metagenomics assembly of the... | reverse complement strand
CCTTAAGACAGAAGTCAATCTGATTGGACCAAAGAGAATCCGCAACGCAGAAGTATCTCCTCATAAGGCTCCCGCGACCAAAGCCAACCACGGGATGTTGTGCAAACTAGTAGAGGACAATCTTGAGGATTGAGAACCAGCAAGCCTTTCTCCTGATGAGTACTGAAGAAGACCTATCCCTGAAGGAAAGTAACCTCCAGCTCAACGGTAGCCTGCCCTTCTCACTCTCCAGAGAAACACTATATAAGGACGAGTATGCCACTAAATAGACATTCAGTTTTGTAACAGTTGTTCTGCTTTGAGGTACTCGATCCCCATAATCCTTTTGTAAATAAAAACATTCTGACATTACCAAAGTCTTTATTTCAAAAGCCAAAGATACAAGGGGACCGAATTCCTCTAAGTCCGGGAATCTCTGATCCCGGACTCCTTCGACCAAACGAGTGAACCAGGTCATTGCTTACAGTGAGATCGTAGTGATTTTCCTAAGCAGAGGTTTTGTAGCTACGATAAGCAAAAGCAATCGATACATTTTTTTCCTTTTTTACGTCTAATACTTCAGACTATTTTTTATTTTTTTCGGTGAGGCGAATACATTTTTTTGGCTGGAACGAGATGAACTTCCTTTCACAGCCAAAATAGTGGAAACCCTACACCAGCAAACCAAAACTTAGAGATTTTGTTTTGAACCGGAGAAAAACATAATCTTAAGAAACGTGCCCAATCACGAAAGCTCACTTTAAATAATTCCAACCCTAATCGAGTACACAGGCTGAATTTCCAAAACTGGATCAGGTGAGAGGAACGATATACCAGGTTTAGATTTAAACATTCCCGTATATCACCACTCATCTTTACCTTGTAAGTATTTTTAGCAAACTCTTTTATTAGGAGTTAGGAATTAGTCAGTGTTTTGTTCCAAAAAGTGAAGGGACTTTTAGGTAATCTAGCGGAACAAACCTGAGCATATTCACTAAATCTCAGACTAGGTCTGAAATAAATCGACTGTGATAAGAGGGTGGTCCCTGATAAGAGTGTGTAGTGCTCTTTTCGGCAACTCCGAACGACTATATTGTCTCCTCTTATTAACAATCGATCGTTTGATTTAATATTCAATTAACACCTACTATTGGGAGAGACTATTAGTTGTTCACTAGTACTGAATCAAGTAAAACACGGAAAAGCATTAGGCTGAGTACCGGCAATCGTTTGAAAGGTTCATGAAAAGAACAAGGTAGTTTCTGGCATGCATTATCAATATTTTGAGTGCTGGATTAGTATTGACCATTGAGAGCAAGGGAAAACGTTAAAATAACGCAGAGTACCGTATTTCTGGCGAGAAAACAGACACCAAAAATTGATGCAGCCACCAAGAAAGGTTCAGGAGATTGGATATTGAATATTAAGTTGAACGGAAGGCTTTTAAGGAATAATTTCCTCTTCATAAACATTATTTTATGTTTATAGCAATAGCAGACTTTTACAGACGGTCAGTCCAATCCTGCCCCGAGTGAAAACGAACGCTATTGGTCACACCCCTCTTTTGTTTTTCTCCACTCGAACAATTTTTTTCTCGCGCCGCCTCCAGAATAGTGTTACTCACACTAATAAGGAGTGACGTAAGAAGTTTTTGTCAGTTGTGAATTTCATTTATAAACATTTCATTTTTGATCAACTTGACAAAACTTGTAGAAAACCTTACATTCCATAGACTGGACAATTTTGTTGTGTTGTTACACATCACAAATTGGTACCAGTACCCACCGACATTCTGAATGATTGGTTGACAGTCAGTATTTTATGGAAAATATAGTTGAGACTTGTATTATATTCAAATTGTTCATAGTAACTATACAACTTTTGGCAATATTCGTAATTTTACAAAGAGTCTGTACAAACTTAGACGATTTTTTAGTTTGGTCACTCAAATGGTCAATAGATGTCAGCAAAGTCCTCGGATAAGGACCCATTAGTAATTTTAAATAAATTGCGCCAACTGGAAAATAGAAAGTTACTGGTAACGCTACCATCAATCTTTAAGTCATTCGACTACGAAAAGTTACAAGCATCTATCAATTATTGGGAAGAACAAATTCAGATTCATGAAGAACTAAAATCGACTAGTAAAGAATACAACAATCGTATTATTCTTAATGAAACTGAACAGTTAATATACTCCAAAAATAAGAGGTTCCCAGATAGAAAAACTCAATATTTGAAATATAATCAAGTAGCTGATAGAGAAAGAGGACTATATTTCCCACATGGACTAGTAGATCCAGAAGAACATAGTTTTATTACTGATACTGAAGCAATATATATCCAAAGTTTAACAGTAGTAACAGTTCAGAATAAAAATATTTGTTTGGCTAAACATAGCATCCCAGATTGTATATCTTTCATACCAGGCAAGGCTGATCTTTCACCAAAACCGGCCACACGAAAACGAGATCCACCTGACCCATCACTAATCTTAGAATCTAGATTGCGATCTCAGAAAGGTGAAACTAAAAAAGTTCCATCACCTCCTAAATCTAAACAATTTATACCGAAAAAGCTAGATTTTAGTAACACCAATTTGTCGGATGCCACGACATCTAAAGGTGATATTAAGAAAGAGATATCAGATCAGGCACTTTCCACCTCGATCTTGCAAGACCACGAATTACAAGATAACTTACCCGATTTTGAGGAAGATCAAGATATTGCTGGTATCGATACAGAGAGTTTTCATAGCCCTCTACAATCTCCTAAGTCATCTACTAATCTACAAATCGAAAAAGAAGCAAAACCAAAACTCCAGAAATTAGCTGAAATAAAGAAACAGCAAATTTTAGGATTTTCTGGTACTTCTTCAATAAATATTGATCCTGTAGTTCCCAAAACTGTTAAAGAAAAACCTAATTTAGGTTCTTCAACAGTCACTATAACCAGTAAAGCAAAAATGGGACAGGTAGATGAGGAAACAGTTAGGCTTCTCGAAGCGAGAATAGATGCACTTACAAAACATATGGAAGAAATATATAACCAGGGTAGACCCCGGCAAACACCCCGGAATCCTTCCACTAGCGGTGATGATAATGATATAGAGTTTTTGAGAAGTCAGTTGCAAAAGATGGAGCTATCACAACAACCTGTGAGACAAGTAGTCTCCACGGACAAAGAAACTATAATGGAGCTAAAGAATAATATAGCAGATATGGCAAATTGCATGAATAAGCTGCAAGAGGTAATTGAACAAAATAAGCTAACGCCGGAGGAGAAGCAAAAGTTAAAAATGATGTCTGGGCCGACATCAGCTATTGCAAATCCTTTAGTTTATAAGATCAATTATCCCACAAACATCATAGATAACTCAGTATATAGAGGTGCAATTAGCGTAATGAAACCTACTTCAATAATAGCAACAATAGGTATATTTGATCCAGACATAAATCCAAAAAGCAATTTCAGAGAAATTTGGGAGAGAATTCAAAATTATACACGCAACTTTGATCTGTATGAACATGAATACGTTGATATCTTGATGATATTGATGAAGGGTTCAGCAGCTAGTTGTTTGACGGATATGATAAGAGAATATGGTGGAAATCTGTCTAAAATTCTGGAAGCAATTCAAGACATTTATATCCCTCAACACACCATCTTTGATGATATGGATGAATTGAATAAGTTCAGTAGACCAGCAAATGAAAATATCAAAACAACTATGAGAAGAGCAGCACTTATAATAAATAGGTTAAAGAACCAATGCGCACCAGCAGCATGGAATGAAAGAAGATATCATATGCTCTTAGCGTTGATAAAGCAAGTAATTGATAAAGAGACATTTAGACATTTGTATGCTGAAGAACTAAAGTGTGCTCAAGCTGGAACTCAATTAGATATTCCAGCAATCATAACCATAATTTCTTTACATGAGCAGACCCATGATCTAGTTCCTAAACGAGAACTACGACTTCAGTATAATATAAATTCTATGCAAGTCATTGAGCACGACGATCGTCAGATAAAGACCATGACAGTCACTGACAAGCATGAGAAACGATTGGGAAATAATAAAAAAGAAAGATCGAGAACAAAAGAGCTAGTTCGAACCCCAAATAAAAGAAGTGAGTCTAGAGAAAAATATCAACCTTCTAGTCAAAGTCAAAATATTGGAAAAAGAAATGATCGTCAAAGATATCGCTCTAGCAGTACATCAGATGTACATGATTATTCTCAAAGAAATAGTCAAGGCGATAGAAATTACAGGTCAAAGTCTCCTTATGATACGAGAAGATCACAAAGTGATAACAGAAGTCAGAGTAGAGATAGATACAGATCAGCCAGCAGAGAGAGGTCATATAAAAATTCTGCAGGTAGAAACCAGGACAGATCTCGTAAACAAAAGAAAAGTTATAACAACAATGGCAGCAACAGGAATAATAAAAATACCAGTCCTGACAAGCCAAGCTACGAAAAGTCGTTTAAACATGGGAAAAATATGGTTACTTTACACTTTTATAAATGTTTAACATGCCCTTCTATGCATCCCACAGGGTCCAACTGTGATAAAAACAACGAAATTACATCTTTAAACATGTAATAGTTCCAGCAAACGCTGCACCTGGAACATATATCAATGAAAATTTTCATCAAAGCGTAGCAGCGGACGCATTGAAAGTTTTCAAAATTACCCGACTAAGTTATAAAATAGATAATGCGCCTAAACTTCACTATTTAGATGTATTTATTCTAGATAACAATAACTGGGAAGTAGCATCGACTAAAGCTTTAATTGATACTGGATGTGCAAAAACAGCTATTTCATCACAATTTTATGATTACATAAACAAGATTAATCTAATTCCTATAGTAAGTAAACCATCAGTTAACATACAAACATGCGACGGTACAACTCACCCTGTCGCAGGCACAGTTGACATCAATTTAGCCATCGGTAAATCCAAAGAAATCCTTCTAACAATAAACGCTTTGGTAGTACCAAATCTTGCCGATAATCTATTAATAGGATTGGATATACTCGCAAACAACATAATCTATAAAATAACTCCTAAATCAATATTCGTTAAATTAAACAATAAAATTATTGAAGAACAATTTAGTAAAATTAACCACGAAACAATGACCATAAAAGCATCAAAAATGACAATCCATCCTTGTCAGTTTGAAACCATAAAATGGGAGGTTCCAATGGCGAAAGACTCTTTCGCTAGATGCTTAAAAATAATGGAAGGTCTCATGCTAATGGAAAACCCATTAATCAATGACAACATTTTCTCAGTAAAAATATTCAATGCTTCTAACAATAACATTTCGCTCAATTGTGATGATAATATCCTCAAAATTTGCAAAATGCAATTTCCTTTAAGCATTCCCATGGATGATTATATGTCTCTGGATGAATACGATAGATCAGTAGAAGGATTTAATAAAAGAGGATATTTACAACCTTCCATCACGTCATATATTGAACAAAAGAATAACATTACTGAATTAGATAAATTTGAAGAACCAAGTTTCGTGACAGATAAAGAACTCCTAAAACAGTTCGACATCGGCCACCTGCCAATAAAAGCTCAAAAGCAATTTTCATCCATTGTTCTGAAAAATCGAAAAGCATTCTCAACCCACAAATGGGATATAGGAGTTACGAATAAAATTGAAATGGAAATAAAAGTTAAAACACCAGAATTGAGAATACAAAAATATATTCCTATTCCTTTGCACACAAGAGAAAAAGTGAAAGATATATTAGATCAATTCCTTAAAATTGGTATTATAAGACATTGTACTGAACCATCAAAATATTGTTCCAATATTTTAGTAGTACCAAAGAAAGATAAGGACAGCATAAGACTTTTGTTTGACGGCAGACTCTTAAATTACGACACGGAAAGACTGCCAATGGCATCTATTTCAAAATCAGAGATTTTAAGTCAACTTGCAGGAAAAGATCACCTCAGTTCACTTGATTTTGCCGATGCGTTTTACCATATACCATTATCTAAGGAAGCTCAGCCATTGACAGCATTTTATGCACACACGCACGCATTACGTATGTGTTTTACTAGAGCCCCTCAAGGACTCAAAAATTCTCCACTCTATCTTAAAATGCTTTTAGACAAAATATTCTCTGACATGACCTCAGATGTTTTATTTTATGCTGATGACCTGTTAATAGCAACCACAGGTACACTAAGAGATCACATTAAAATGGTTGAAAAAGTTATCTTTCGCATTAAAGACGCAGGACTTAAGGTTCGCCCAGCTAAGGTACTCTTGGCGCGAACGTCTCTAGAATTCTTAGGTATGGTTTTCGAGAAAAACACTCTTAACATTCCAAAAATGAGATTAGAAGCTTTTAGAAAACTTCCAAATCCAACTACTCCAAAGAAATTAAAATCTATTATTTGCGCCCTAGCATATTATAGACATTTTGTCCCCAGATTTTCTGAATTAAGTAGAGAACTTATGGAAATGGCTGGAACCAAACATCCAAAACAATTTAAATTCGAAGAACGACATGAAAAATTACTTAGGGACCTAATTCAAGCAATTTGTGACAATGCGGTCACATACTTTCCAGACCCTAAAAAGGATTTTTATGTTCAAACCGATGCCTCTATGTTTTGTGCAGGTGGTCGCCTGTATCAAAAAGACGATGAAAACAATGAGTTATTAATAGCAGCTGTCTCAAGAACCTTTACCAAAACCGAAAGGCATTATACGATTTACAAAAAGGAAGCCCTTGCATTGTTATATACATTAAGGGCAATGGATTTCTTCCTCAAGTACGCACCTAAAGTTATCCTTCTAGTAGATAGTAAAGCCTTAACATATATAAGACTAGCAAAAGAATCATCAGGTATTTTACTTAGATTTTCATTAGAATTAAGTAAATATGATGCAGATATCATTCATGTCCCAGGTAAAGAAAATGAAATTTCTGACCTACTAAGTAGAGAACATGAAGATATCAAAAATATAGAATC
>ERZ1022785.104-NODE-104-length-7085-cov-4.742532_pt1 | contig 7085 bp, 7 predicted proteins | sample MGYA00521088_ERZ1022785 | MGnify/ENA primary metagenome ERZ1022785 (study PRJEB33162, sample SAMN09537587) | freshwater metagenome | isolation source: freshwater | place: Canada:Alberta | collected 2017-07 | study: EMG produced TPA metagenomics assembly of the... | reverse complement strand
TACACGCGTAAGATCGTCGGCAGCGTCAGATGTGTATAAGAGACAGCCATTATCGCTGCAGGCCTCCAGACCGGGCGAAACGCGATCCAACTTCACTTAACAGAACAGCTGGGAACAATTGGTGCTACACAAGTTCGCTTTTTATATGGATTTCCAATAGCCGCCTCTCTCACTATATTCGCTCTTTTGTTAACTAAATCTGAAATTCCTAAAATAAACTACGCCTTCATATCTTTTATTACCGTCGGGGCTTTTGCTCAAATATTTGCTACCTCACTGATGCTCGGCGCAATGCGATACAGAGCATTTGTAGTTGTTACTGCTTTGACTAAGGCGGAACCGATTGAGGTAGCAATTTTTGGTTTTATCATTCTTAATGATCACCTGTCTTTTTTATCTCTAGTCGCAATTACTATTGCAACAGCTGGCGTGATTTTGATGGCATACAATCAGCCAGCTCAGAGCAGCCAAAGGTTAAATATTTATCCCATCCTAATGGGCCTCTCATCTGGTGCTTTCTTTGCGATTGCAGCAGTCTCATTTCGTGGAGCGATATTATCAATTGATAGTGACAATATCATTATCAACGCTTCATGGTCACTATCATTTTGTCTCGCAATTCAAGCAATCAGTCTTTGTATATGGATGTATTTTTTCAATCGATATGAATTAATACAGACATTTAAATTATGGCGAATTTCATTTATAGGTGGACTCCTAGGTGCCTTAGCCTCAAAGGGTTGGTTTTTAGGCTTTGCCCTAACAGCAGCTGCAAATGTCAGAACCTTGGGTTTGATAGAAATCTTATTTGCACAAATTCTTACTAGACGTATTTTTTCAACACGGATATCAACTAAAGAGTTTATGGGTATTTCTGCAATCATATTGGGTGTAGGTGTATTACTTTTAAATCAAGGTTTCGGCAAATCCTAAATCAAATATCTGCTGGATAGTTTCGTTTAGCCCTCTAATCTTCAATGCATACTTAGGGATAGTTCAGCGGTGATTTAGCCAATTCATTATCATCACTAGCATTACCCAGAATGCGATTACCTACTATGCTCAGCAGCCCAAAACCACGCCACCCTTTACATTCACGTGAGATCAGTTTTAATGGATTTGCCCGTGAAGATGGACTCTGGGATATTGAAGCGCATTTAAAAGATACTAAATCCCACCCTTTCACCACTGGAAGCAGAACCTGGACTCCGGGTGAGGCAATTCATGACATGTGGATTCGGGTAACGGTGAATGAGCAACTAGTAATACAAGACATTGAAGTATCAATGGACGCCCATCCCCATCCAGAGTGCCCAGCCGTTGTTCCACCAATGGATGCGCTCATTGGGGTAAAACTTGGAAAGGGCTGGCGTAAAACGATTGAAACGCACATAGGTGGAATTCAGGGCTGCACGCATTTACGCGATCTTCTGAATAACTTAGCTACTGCAGCCTTTCAATCTATTCCAGGCGCACTTTTTGATCCTGATGAGAAAAAGCCACCGCCCTTCTTGGGCAAATGCAAATCTTGGGATTTTGATGGTCCCGTAGTAATGCGAGTTTATCCACAGTTTTATCAATGGAAACATGGGGAAGTAAAGTCTTAAAGCTCCCCGCGATGCATATTGAATGGATTGAAAGATTGCTGAATAGGCATTACCTCCAGCACATTGATATTCATATGCGCCGGCAGTGTGGCTGACCAATACACCGCCTCAGCAATGTCATCGGCACTGAGAAATTTCACACCACTGTAGACCTTGTTTACTTTCTCTTCATCGCCCTTAAAGCGCACATTAGAAAATTCAGTGCCGCCACACATTCCTGGCTCAATACAACTCACTCGAATGGGCGTACCAATCAGATCTGCACGCATATTTAAACTGAATTGCTGCACAAAGGCTTTAGTACCTCCATATACATTCCCGCCTGGATAAGGATAGTTGGCAGCAACGGAGCCGATATTGATGACATGGCCACACTTGCGCTCAACCATGCCAGGCAAAAATGCACGGCTCATATGAACCAAGCCTTTGATGTTGGTATCAATCATTCGATCCCAATCATCTAGGAACGCTTTATGAGCAGGCTCTAAACCCAATGCAAGTCCAGCGTTGTTTACTAAGATGCTCACTCTAGAAAATTCAGCAGGTAGTTTTGACGGCAAGGCATCTACCGTAGCGCTATCGCAAACATCGAGAGCTATAGTCAACAGTTTTTGTTGCTGTTCTACAGGAAGCGATGCTTTTAATGTATCTAGACGCTCTACTCTTCTACCAGTAGCTATCACTTGATGGCCATTGGCCAAGAATCGACGCGCAATCGCTGCACCAAACCCAGAGGTAGCACCAGTAACCAGAAGTGTATGTTCCATATCGATGATTTCCCTTGTGAAAAATTTATCCGTGATCAATTAAATAGGTGCCATCTACTTTGGCTGCGCCTGATTTCACCAAAGCTTGCACCAGCCATAGAGAAAACGCGTTCATATCCAGATGCAAGTGCTTCGCAGCATCCTTGAGAGCTGGAGTACTTAGGATCCACTCGTTTACCAATGTGATCTCTTTACTCCGCCACTCTAGTAGTTTGTATTTCAGCAGCACTTTTGCGCCGTGCCTCGAATTACGGTCAGGACTAGAAGCCAAGTAGTCTAAGCGAGATCGTGCTACCTCAATAGATTTTGTAAGATCTGTAAATGGCTTGCCATGTCCAGGAATCACCAAGGAAATAGGCAGGGACTCAATCAGATCCAAAGTTTGCGCAAGCTCTTCAAATCCAGACTCGCCCCATAATTCTGGAAAAATAACGCCAAAGCCCTCTTCCCACAATGCATCTGCAGAAATCAGAATACGGTATTCGGCTTGATACAAAATGACCGAATGAGGGTCATGGCCTGGAGCCGCTAATATTTTCCAAAGATATCGTCCTAGCAATATCTCCTGCCCAGGAACTAAAACCCCATGATGACTAAATTGAGGACACTCCTGTCCTAGATTTTCATAACTCAATAGATCTGCGTTCCAGTCCTTCACCGCTAATGCCTCAGCCGCAGGGACATAAACCTCACAGCCAAAATGTTTTTGCAAAGCGGCATTGCCACCACAGTGGTCTGAGTGAAGATGAGTGTTCACTATCTTATTTAAGCTGCTCAAGCCATTCTTCTGTAGCGCCTTATTTACTAAATCTAAGGTCATCTTAGAATGGGCATGATAGCCCGTGTCAACGATAGACACATCACTCTCACCAAAGTGAAAAATATTATTTGCCGAAAGCCAACCTCTTTCGTAAATCTCTATTCCTGGCGGCAGCAATGTGGAGCTCATCTCATCAATTAGATTGTGACTTGAATTGGACTAATTTTTTTGTGGAGTAAGCTCTAGCTTGCGAACATCAAATTGCTGAGCCTGCAAACGGCCTAATAATTCTTCGTACACCTTAGGATCTAGTTGCGGTGTTCTAGAAAGGATCCAGAGATACTCGCGCTTTGGATCACTCACAGCGGCAAGTTGATACTGGCTGTCCAAATCAATCACCCAGTAGTTACCCCACACCATTGGCAAGAATGAGAGCCAAGCTGGAGCAAATCGCACCTCTAATTTTGGAGAATCTTTAGCGCCAATCTGACGAGCAGTACCTTCCGCCTCAGCAGCATCTCCTTCGGCCGGCTTACAACTATTGAGAACTCGTAAATTGCCATCTGGCTTAATCGAATACACAGCCTTGGTATTGCTTATACACTTCCTCTGAAACCAGTTAGGGAATTTGGCAATCTCATACCAAGTTCCCAGGTAACGCGGGACGTCTAGAGAGGCTATGGTTTTTACTGGTGCCTCACTTGTTTGTGCCTGAACCTGAATTTGGAGAAGCGCGAAGGTAATACCCAATAAAACAAGATGGCTCTTCTTCATCGTCTAGTAAAACTTCTTCAAGTCCATGCCAGCATACAAACTGGCAACCTGATCGCCATAACCATTAAACATCTGCGTTTTGATTTTGGGAGCAAAGGCGCCCTTGGGATCACCAATTCTTCTTTCGCTTGCTTGACTCCAGCGAGGATGGTCTACCTGCGGATTCACATTTGAGTAAAAACCATACTCACGCGCGTCAAACTGACTCCAACTAGTTTTAGGCATCTCCTCTGTAAAACGAATCTTCACAAGAGATTTGGCACTCTTAAATCCATACTTCCAAGGAACGACGAGCCGAACAGGGGCGCCGTTTTGCTTTGGCAACATCTCACCATAAAGTCCAAAGGTCAAAAGCGTTAATGGATTCATTGCCTCATCCATGCGAAGCCCTTCGCGATAGGGCCATTCAATAATATTGCTCCTGAGACCTGGCATCTGCTTGCGATCGGCAAGAGAAATAAACTCCACAAACTTAGCGGAGCCTAAGGGCTCTACTTTGTTAATGAGCTTTGATAATGAATAGCCATCCCATGGGATCACCATCGACCATCCCTCTACACAACGCATACGATAGACGCGCTCTTCCATCGGAGCGAGCTTGAGTAAAGCATCAATATCTAAGGTAACAGGTTTTTTAACTAGCCCCTCAATAGACACAGCCCAAGGACGAGTCTGCAAACTAGCTGCATAAGCTGCAGGATCGCTTTTATCGGTACCGAATTCATAAAAGTTGTTGTAACCCGTTACATATTTATAAGGAGTTAATTCATCTTTAGAGGAATAGGCAGCATTTAGAGTGGCCGCTAATTTTTCTGGACTTGCAGCTAGGGCCTGTCGTGAAAACCAAGGGGCTAATGCCATGCCAAAACTTCCGGCAGCCGCAGCTTTAATCAAAGCGCGACGGTTTTCAAAAACAGCTTGAGGCGTAATATCGCTTGGCAGAATGTGGGGATCAAAAAAAGACATATAAATCCTTCATCAAGGGTAATAACTCTATTGTGCTACTGATCTTGCTTTGGTGCTTATGGCTCAAAAGCGCGCATTTTATTGAGTAGCGCCCTACTATGCTTGTCCAATCCACCCACCATTTCAGCTAAGGCTGGATAGTCACGTGCGATGGACTCACCACCGTAAAAGCGGAGTGACCAGCCAGGAAAGCTGCGCTCTGAGATCTCCCGGATTTCTAGCAGCTGAATGCGATGGTGGCGCTTATCGTCCTGAATTCGGCGCCATGTAGTCATCACATCTGCACGTTCGCCCTCAATAATCTGCCCAAACTCTTGATTGTCATAAAACAAAATGCCCGTCACGCCATGCTTTTGGTTGTAATTGCGCGCTGACTCCAATAGACGCATCAATCCCAAGAATGACATATCTGAGATTGCCTCACTAAGATAACTTAGCTCTATTAGATCTTTAGGTTTTGGCATGTTAGCAAGGAGCGAGATTCAATAATGAAAAAGGCAAACCAAGAAGTTTGCCTTTTCAATTCTAACTAGACTCTATTAAGACCTCAGAGCCTCCAGGGCCGCATTAAAGGTAGCACTTGGACGCATGACAGCTTCGTACTTTTCTGTATCCGCCAAATAGTACCCGCCAATATCTGCTGGTTTACCTTGTACTGCTTTGAACTCATCCACAATCTTCTGCTCATTCTCAGCGAGTGATTTGGCCAAAGGTGCAAAGTAAGCCTGTAATTCCTTGTCTTCTGTTTGAGCAGCCAAAGCTTCAGCCCAATACATTGCCAAATAGAACTGACTACCGCGGTTATCCAACTCACCAGTACGTGGTGATGGTGATTTGTTGTTATCTAACAATTTACCGGTTGCTTCATCTAGTGTACGTGCCAAAATTTTGACTTTCGGATTGCCTGTCTTATCGCCAATATCTTCTAAAGATACTGCCAATGCCATGAACTCACCCAATGAATCCCAACGTAAATGATTTTCCTCTACCAACTGTTGAACGTGCTTAGGAGCAGATCCGCCTGCACCAGTTTCAAAGAGGCCACCACCCGCCATCAACGGCACGATGGATAACATTTTCGCACTAGTACCTAATTCCATAATAGGGAACAAGTCAGTCAGGTAGTCACGCAAAATATTTCCAGTTACAGAAATAGTATCTTTGCCACGAATCACGCGCTCAAGGGTGTAACGCATCGCACGAGTCTGAGACATGATCTGCACATCAACGCCATTGAGGTCGTAATCTTTCAAGTAGGTATTTACCTTCTTGATGAGCTCAGCCTCATGTGGGCGGTACTCATCTAACCAAAATACGGCTGGCGTATTAGAAAGGCGTGCACGCTTGACAGCCAACTTGACCCAGTCACGAATAGGCGCATCTTTTACCTGGCACATACGCCAGATATCGCCTTCTTCAACATTTTGCTCGAGCAAAACGGTGCCATCATCTGCAACAATACGTGCAACACCAGCTTCTTGAATTTCAAAAGTCTTGTCATGTGAGCCATACTCTTCTGCTTGCTGAGCCATCAAACCTACGTTAGGTACAGTACCCATCGTTGTTGGATCAAAGTTACCGTGGGTCTTACAGAAATTAATTATTTCTTGATAGATACGGGCAAAAGTACTTTCTGGGATAACTGCTTTAGTGTCATGCAAGCGACCATCGGCGCCCCACATTTTTCCGCCAACACGAATCATGGCAGGCATAGAAGCATCCACAATCACATCACTTGGAGAATGTAAGTTCGTAATACCCTTAGCAGAATCCACCATTGCTAAGGCAGGACGGTGCTCGTGGCAAGCGTGTAAATCGTGAATAATTTCTTCACGCTTAGATTCAGGCAAAGTTTGAATTTTTTCGTACAAGCTGCTCATACCGTTATTGGCATTAACACCCAACTCTTCAAAGAGCTTAGCGTGTTTCGCAAAAGCATCTTTATAGAAAATCTTGACCGCATGACCAAACACGATTGGGTGTGACACCTTCATCATGGTTGCCTTAACGTGCAAGGACAACATCATGCCAGTCTTGTAAGCATCTTCGATTTCTTTTTCATAGAACTCGCAGAGTGCTTTTTTACTCATGTACATGCTGTCAATAATTTCACCAGCAATCAAGCTCACTTTTGGCTTGAGAACAATTGTCTTACCGCTCTTCGTTACCAAATCCATCTTGACATCACATGCCTTAGCCATAGTCATCGAC
>ERZ1022785.101-NODE-101-length-7262-cov-4.790204_pt1 | contig 7262 bp, 2 predicted proteins | sample MGYA00521088_ERZ1022785 | MGnify/ENA primary metagenome ERZ1022785 (study PRJEB33162, sample SAMN09537587) | freshwater metagenome | isolation source: freshwater | place: Canada:Alberta | collected 2017-07 | study: EMG produced TPA metagenomics assembly of the... | reverse complement strand
CTTTCATGGCACTTTAGGGATTGCACATACTCGCTGGGCTACACACGGTAAGCCTGACACACAAAATGCACATCCGCATATCTCTAATAGATTAATTGCTGTAGTACATAACGGCATTATTGAGAATTACGAAACGCTGCGGACGGATTTAAAAGCAGCCGGATATGTATTTACCTCCGAGACTGATACAGAAGTCATCGCGCATCTAATTCATCAAGCGTATATTGCTCAAGCTCAAAACGATTTACCAGCTGCGGTACGTTCTGTATTGCCAAAATTACATGGCGCCTATGCTATTGGTGTCATTGCCCAAGATAGCCCCAAAGTATTAGTTGGTGCCCGAGTTGGATCTCCGTTGGTAGTTGCGCTCGGAGACCAAGAAAACTTTTTGGCTTCGGATGCTCTCGCTTTGGCTGGGCGCGCTCAGGAAATGATGTATTTGGAAGAGGGTGATGTAGCTATCTTGCAGGCTGATAGTGTGCAGATTATTGATCATGACGGTAAGACTGTACAGCGTGTTCGCAAGGCAATGCCAGCGCAAGCAGACTCAGTTGATCTTGGCCCCTATCAGCATTACATGCAAAAAGAGATTTTTGAGCAACCCCGAGCAATTGGTGACACTCTTGCGAATATTGCTTCCTTTGGTCCTCAATTATTCGATGCCGATCCTGAAGATTGGAAAGGTTTTGATCAAATATTGATCTTAGCTTGCGGCACTAGTTATTACTCTGCTTGTGTTGCTAAATATTGGTTGGAAGATATTGCGGGCATTCCTACTCAGGTAGAGATTGCCAGCGAATATCGCTATCGCACTACCGTACCAAACCCTAAAACCCTAATTGTGGTGGTGTCACAATCGGGTGAAACTGCCGATACCTTGGCTGCATTACGACACGCTAAAGCTCTAGGCCATCACTACACTTTGGCAATTTGCAATGTCGCCAGTAGCGCAATGGTGCGCGAAACCGATTGGCATTTTCTAACTAAAGCTGGTGCAGAAATCGGAGTGGCATCTACAAAAGCATTTACTACTCAATTGCTTGCACTCTATCTATTAGCGGTTTCTTTAGCAAAGCGTGCAGGTAAAATTTCGCCTGAAAAAGAAAAAGAATTACTACGTGAATTGCGTCATCTGCCTAAAGCCCTTCATGCGGTGCTTGCACTTGAGCCACAAATCATCGCCTGGAGTGAAGCGTTTGCTAAATGTGAGAACGCTTTATTCCTAGGTCGTGGCTTGCACTACCCGATTGCCCTAGAAGGCGCACTGAAGTTAAAAGAGATTTCTTATATTCATGCAGAGGCTTATCCAGCGGGGGAGCTAAAGCATGGCCCCTTGGCACTAGTAACCGACAAAATGCCGGTAGTGACGGTTGCTCCCAAAGACGATCTGTTGGAAAAGCTCAAGTCCAATATGCAGGAAGTGAAAGCTCGAGGCGGCAAGCTATATGTATTCGCTGACCACGATACTGAGATTGTGAACAGCGATGGCATTAATGTAATTCGTCTGCCAGAGCACTATGGCAAGCTCTCACCGATTCTGCATGTAGTCCCTTTACAGCTCTTGGCTTATCACACGGCTTGCGCACTGGGCACTGATGTGGATAAGCCTAGAAATTTAGCTAAGAGTGTCACAGTCGAATAATTTTTTTTCAGACTTGACTCTTGTCGATAGTTGTGAACAAATTAAGCTTTAAAAATCAGAGTGTTAGAGGGCTGTGATTTGAAATCTGTGTTCAAATAACTCTTCTAAAAGAGGATATTTGTTGTAAGCCATGTTTTTTTCAAAAGCACACCTTCTGTCACGACTGCATTTGCTCCTGCTCTTGTCTGCAGGGTTTTTGTCTGCGTGCGCTGTAGGCCCGGACTTTAAGCAGCCCGATCCTCCCAAGACCTCTAGGTATACAGAATCCCCGCTTACTCAAAAACTCACAACTGCACCTGGTGTACCTGGTGGGACCGAGCAGGAGTTTGTTGTGGGCGCAGATATTGAGGCGCAATGGTGGGAGCTTTATAGATCGGCTGAGCTAGATGTTCTGATTAAAAAAGCGCTCCAACAAAATCCCAACCTCGGAGCTGCGGATGCCGCTTTACGTTCTGCTCAAGAAAATGTCAGTGCACAAATTGGCGGCCAATATTTTCCAGCAATTGGTTTAAATGGTGGCGCTAGTAGACAGCTTCAGCCGGCAGGAATCTATGGATTACCTTATGGCTCTGATACCTATAATTTATATAACACTTCAGTAAATGTGACTTATAAGTTAGATATCTTTGGTGGTGCACGTCGTACTGTAGAAAGCGCTAGAGCACGAGCCGAGATTGCACAGTTTCAACTAGAGGGTGCTTATCTTTCTTTAACGGCGAATATTGTGACGGGCGCAGTTCGAGAAGCTGCCTTGCGAGCCCAGATTCTAGCTACAGAAGAAATTTTGAAGGCGCAGACAAATTTAGCTGAGCTAACCGAGCAGCAATTAGGCATTGGCACTGTGTCTAAAGTAGATGTGACTTCACAACGTACTTTAGTTTCGAACTCACAAGTCGATTTATTTAATTACGAAAAAAACCTATCTTTTGCTAGAAATCAATTGGCTGTATTAACTGGTGAATTACCAAGTAACGCCAATATTACGAAGTTCGATTTAAGTACTTTGCAGTTGCCACAAAAATTACCCCTCTCTGTGCCATCCAGTCTTGTGCGTCAACGTCCTGATATTCGTGCAGCAGAGGCTCAATTAAAGTCTACGAATGCTTTAGTAGGTGTTGCAACCGCCAATCTGTTACCTCAATTTAATATCACTGGCGCCATTGGTTCCGCAGCGTTAACCAGTACTGCCTTATTCGGCCCCAATGCCGCCTTATGGTCAATTGCTGGCGGAATCTTTCAGCCTTTATTCCAGGGTGGTCAATTGCTTGCTCAGCGCCGTGGTGCAATGGCAAATTACGAACAAGCGGTATATCAATATCAAGCGACTGTATTGAAGGCATTCCAAGAAGTTGCTGATGCGCTACGTGCGCTTGAGACTGGTTCGCAGGCATTAAAAGCAGCATCAGATGCAGAGCGCTATGCCTATGAAACTTTAGATCTGGTGCAGCAACAATACAAACTCGGTACCGCAAGTTACTTGGCAGTACTGTATTACCAAAATCAATACCAATTGGCCAAAGTGAAATCGGTCTCAGCACAGGCAACCCGTTTCTCTGATACAGCAGCACTATTTGCAGCATTGGGTGGTGGCTGGTGGAATCGTACCGGTCCTGCCTTTCAACCAAAAGACATAGCGAACAAAGATCAAAATGAAACTTCTGGAAAAAATTAAAACTAAGCTCATCGCTACAGTATTAGCCATATGGACCTGGCTAAAGCTTAAGGCTGAGGATTGGAAGTTACGCGATAAAGCAATTGCTCTCTGGGGCAAAGTAAAAGCCTTTTGGGCTCGCATGGGTCAGAAGTGGCGCAACACCAAAGCCTATCAAAAACTCATGTCAATGGAGCCTTTGCCGCGTCGAATGACCATCATGTTGTGCGGCGTGTTTCTACTATTGGGTCTGATCTTCGGATTTAATCAACTGAAGACATTCATGATTAAGCATTTCATTTCTGGCATGGGTCTTCCTCCTGCAACGGTTTCCACCATGGTGATTGCCACTTCTGAATGGCAACCAAAATTAACTAGCGTAGGTAATGTGCGTGCATTTAGGGGGGTTGAGCTCAGTACCGAATTGGCAGGTCTAGTGGCATCTGTACCAATTAAGTCTGGCCAAGATGTCAAAGAAGGTGACTTACTCATTAAGTTAAATGATGTATCGGATATCGCCCAGCTGAATTCATTAAAGGCACTAGCAGATTTGGCTAAGGTGATTAATGAGCGGGATAGACAGCAATTAGCAATTCAAGCAATTAGCAAAAACGTATTTGATACCAGTGCTGCAGATGCGAAATCAAAACAGGCGCAGGTTGAGCAGCAAACTGCCTTGGTAGCCAAGAAAAATTTGAGGGCACCATTTTCTGGACGTGTTGGTATTGTGTCTATTAATCCAGGGCAGTATGTGAATTCGGGCGATAAGCTGCTGACATTACAAACCCTTGATCCTATTTTTGTAGATTTCAATTTACCGCAAAATAATGCAGAGCAAATTCAGGTAGGTCAGGTTGTTGAAGTTACTACCGATGCATTTAAGGATGCCAGCTTTACTGGCAAGATTACTGCTGTCAGCCCTAAGGTAGATACCAATACTCGCAATATTCAAGTGGAAGCCCAATTAGCAAACCCAGATAAGAAAATTCTTCCTGGCATGTTTGCTAACGTCAATATTAAGTTGGGTGATCAGGTGAAGTTGCTGACTTTGCCACAAACAGCCGTGACCTATAACCCATATGGATCGACAGTCTTTGTAGCGAAGCCAACAGGTAAAAAGGATAAGCAAGGAAAAGAGACTCTTGAGGCACAACAAGTATTTGTCACTACTGGTGCTACACGTGGCGATCAGGTGGCGATCTTGAAGGGTGTTGAAGAGGGTGCAACGGTTGTGACTAGTGGACAGTTGAAGTTGAAGAACGGTACTCCATTGATTATTAATAACAAGGTTGAACCTGCTAATTCACCTAATCCGAAGCCACAGGAATAAGTAGCAGATGAATTGGACCGACATATTCATTCGTAGGCCAGTACTCTCACTGGTAGTGAGTGCACTCGTCTTAGTGTTTGGTTTGAAGGCTGTGGGTAGTCTGCCGGTCAATCAATACCCACAAACCCAAAATGCGATTGTCACCATCACGACTGCTTACTATGGTGCTGATCCAGAAACGATCGCAGGGTTTATTACTCAACCCCTAGAGGCCTCTATTGCTCAGGCGCAAGGAATAGATTATCTGTCCTCAGCCAGCGTGAGCGGTGTTTCCACCATTATCGCTACATTGAAGTTGAACTACGACTCCAATGCGGCTCTCACACAGATACAAACACAGATCGGTGCCGTTAAGAATCAACTACCTCCTCAAGCGCAGCAGCCAGTATTGACAGTGCAGGTAGGTCAATCTACTGCTGCGATGTATATGGGCTTTTACAGCGATGATATTCCAAATAATGCGATTACAGATTATTTACTGCGCGTAGTTAAGCCAAAGTTAGACTCAGTTGATGGCGTGCAGAACGCTGAGATTACTGGTGGCAGAAAGTTTGCCTTACGTGCCTGGCTAGACCGTGAAAAGATGGCTGGCCTGGGTGTGGGCGCAGATGATGTTTATAGCGCCATGTCTGCCAATAACTACTTGTCTGCAGTTGGTAGCACCAAAGGTGATATGGTGGCGGTCGATTTAGTGGCTGGCACTGATTTACATACCCTTGAAGAGTTTCGTAAATTAGTTATCAAAAAAGATGGCGTGAACCAGGTCTATTTAGAGCAAGTGGCTACGGTTACCCTGGGCTCTGAGGACTACAACACGAACGTAGCCTTTAGTGGTAAAAAATCCGTTTTCATTGCAATTAAAGTTGCGCCACAAGCCAATTTATTAGATGTTGCTCAGCGCGTAAGAGATGTCGTTCCTGACATTCAGAAGCAGCTTCCGATTGGTATGACTGGCAAGATTGTGTATGACTCCACCATGTTTATCACTAGCTCTATTGATGAAGTTGTCACCACTTTATTAGAAGCCCTAATTATTGTGACGGTCGTGATCTATCTTTTCTTAGGTAGCTATCGCGCAGTAGCAGTCCCGGTCATTGCTATGCCGCTTTCACTCATTGGCACTTTCTTCTTGATGCAAGTATTGGGTTACTCCATTAATTTATTAACGCTATTAGCCTTAGTCCTAGCAATTGGTCTTGTGGTCGATGACGCCATCATCGTGGTGGAGAACGTTGATCGCCATATGAAAGAGGGTAAATCTCCTCTTGAGGCCTCTTTGATTGCTGCTCGTGAATTGGGCGGCCCTATTTTGGCGATGACCATTGTGTTGATTGCGGTGTATATCCCAATTGGCTTCCAGGGTGGTTTAACAGGCGCCCTATTTACCGAATTTGCCTTTACTTTAGCAAGTGCTGTGGCGGTTTCGGGTTTGATTGCATTAACTTTATCGCCCATGATGTGTTCTCGCATCTTTACTGAAGAACAAGAAGTTTCTCCATTTGTTCAAAAGATTGATCGCATCTTTGACAAGTTACACCATAGTTATCAAAGTACCTTGCGGGATTTATTGAGTACATGGCAAGTCATTATTGTGATGGGTGTGATTTTGCTTGGAGGTGTTGCCTATTTGTATGCCACTGCGCGTGCAGAGTTAGCGCCTACAGAAGATCAAGGCATTGTATTGATGCAGGCTTCAGGACCACCCAATAGCACGGTAAATCAGATGCAAACTTATGCAGATCAGATTTATCAGATATCAAGCGCAGAGCCAGAGTACGAGCAAATGTTCCAAATCACTAGTCCTACTAGCAGCTTTGGTGGCGTTCTACTCAAGGATTGGAATCAACGCAGCCGCAATGCTACTAAGTTCCAAGAAGATATGCAGCAGAAGTGGAATACGATTGCTGGTGCTCGTGTTGCCGCTTTTCAATTCCCTGCATTGCCGGGGGCACAAGGTTTGCCTGTTCAGGTCGTGATTACCACTACCGAACCATACGATCAATTAAACGAAGTCTCTCAGGCGGTTTTAGATAAAGCGCGTCGCAGCGGCAACTTTTTCTTTGTAGACTCGGATTTAAAAATTGATAAACCACAAGATGTGTTGGTGATTGATCGCGAAAAGGTGGCTGCCTTAGGAATGACGCAGCAGCAGGTTGGTTCTGCCTTATCGGCTGCCTTGGGTGGCGGTTATGTCAATTACTTCTCGGTTGCAGGCCGTTCTTATCGAGTGATTCCTCAAGTAAAGCAAGTGGATCGATTAAACCCAGATCAAATTTTGGATTACTACATTCGTACCCCTAGTGGCGCAATGGTTCAGGCGCGCACTATTGCGAGCATTAAACAAAGAGTGGTGCCTCAATCTATTAATCACTTTCAGCAGTTAAATTCAGCCACTATTTCTGGTGTGAGTACCCCCTTCATTTCACAAGCAGACTTGCTCGAGTACATGCGTCAGACCTTAAAAGAGGTGGCGCCTAACGGATACAGCATGGATTACGCCGGTCCTTCACGTCAGTTCATGGCTGAGTCAGGTGGGTTCCTGGTAACGATGTTCTTTGCAATTTTGATTGTGTTCTTAGTGCTTGCCGCACAGTTCGAAAGCTTCCGAGATCCAATTGTGATTCTGGTTTCAGTTCCGC
>ERZ1022785.100-NODE-100-length-7282-cov-6.293483_pt1 | contig 7282 bp, 5 predicted proteins | sample MGYA00521088_ERZ1022785 | MGnify/ENA primary metagenome ERZ1022785 (study PRJEB33162, sample SAMN09537587) | freshwater metagenome | isolation source: freshwater | place: Canada:Alberta | collected 2017-07 | study: EMG produced TPA metagenomics assembly of the... | reverse complement strand
CCATTAGCGATCACCATTTGGGTGATTTCGTGGGGCTTAGGCTTGCTCGACGGCGTTTTTGGATCAGTGATGCATGCAATGATTGTGGTGCTTCCAAATAGCGCCACTTCTGATATGCAGCACTTTCGCGATATTCCCGGTGTTGGAATATTGATTGTGATTGCGGTCATCATGGCGACTGGCCTAGTTGCTATTAGCTTTGCAGGTCAATGGTGGCTTAAGGTGTGGGATAAGCTGGTTAATCGCATTCCAATTGTGCGATCCATTTATTCCAGCGTTCAACAAGTCTCTTCTACTTTATTTTCTGGCAGTGGTCAGGCATTTAGTAAGGCTTTATTGATTCGTTATCCACATGCAGATTCTTGGGTTATCGCCTTTCAGACGGGCATACCTGCTAAAGAAGTGACTGCGAAGTTAGGTGAAGATTACGTCAACGTATTTTTGCCAACCACTCCTAATCCTACCTCTGGTTTTTTCATGATCGTGCCACGTGCACAAACAATTGAATTAGAGATGAGCGTTGAAGAAGCATTGAAGCATATTGTTTCGATGGGATCTGTACCGCCTAATAGTTCTAGTGGAACACCTGTAATTGGGTCTCCACACCATTCTTGATTTATAGGAAATTTTATGTCGATGCGAAGTCATACCTGTGGACAGGTAACCGATTCACTGATTGGTCAAGAAGTCACTCTTTCTGGATGGGTGAATCGTCGCCGTGACCATGGTGGCGTTATCTTTATTGACTTGCGTGACCGTGAGGGCTTTGTGCAGGTAGTTTGCGATCCTGATCGCCCAGAAATGTTTGCGCTTGCTGAGCAAGTGCGTAATGAGTTTTGTATTCAGATTAAAGGATTAGTACGGGCACGTCCTGCAGGCACAGAGAATAATGATTTGGTTAGCGGTAAGGTAGAAATTCTTTGTCATAACTTAGTTATTCTTAATGCCTCTATCACTCCGCCATTTCAATTGGATGATGAAAATTTATCTGAGACAACCCGTTTAACTCACCGAGTATTAGATTTACGTCGCCCTCAGATGCAAAAGAATTTGCGTTTGCGCTACAACGTTGCGATGGAGTGCCGTCGTTATTTAGACGATGCTGGTTTTATTGACATCGAAACACCCATGTTGACTAAGAGCACCCCAGAAGGTGCGCGTGACTATCTCGTTCCTTCACGAGTACATGATGGTCAATTCTTTGCCTTGCCGCAGTCCCCGCAACTTTTTAAACAGTTACTGATGGTGGCTGGTTTTGATCGTTACTATCAAATTACTAAATGTTTCCGCGATGAAGATTTACGTGCAGATCGTCAGCCTGAATTTACTCAGATCGACTGTGAAACTGCCTTCTTAAGTGAAATAGAAATTCGTGATCTCTTCGAAAATATGATTCGCCATATCTTCAAGAAGACAATGAATGTGGAGTTACCAAACCCATTCCCAACAATGCCTTATTCAGAAGGTATGGCGCGCTTTGGATCCGATAAGCCTGATTTGCGTGTGAATTTTGAATTTACTGAATTAACAGATCTTATGAAAGATGTTGATTTCAAAGTGTTCTCGGGCGCTGCAAACCAAGATGGTGGTCGTGTGGTTGGCTTATGCGTTCCCGGCGGTGCAGAAATTAGCCGAAGTGAAATCGATGACTACACCCAATTCGTTAGCATTTACGGCGCCAAGGGTTTAGCTTGGATCAAGGTGAACTCCGTTGCAGAAGGTCGTAATGGTTTGCAATCTCCGATCGTGAAGAATCTACATGATGCCGCTATTGAAGGCATCATGAAGCGTACCGGCGCAAAAGATGGCGACATCATTTTCTTTGGTGCTGATAAAGTAAAAATAGTGAATGACGCTATTGGTAACTTACGCTTACGTATTGGCCATTCTGCTTGGGGTAAAGAGCATGGTCTCTTTACTGAAGGTTGGAAGCCATTGTGGGTGGTTGATTTCCCGATGTTTGATTACGACGAAGGTGAAGCCCGTTGGGTTGCTTGCCATCATCCATTTACCAGCCCTAAAGATGAGCACATGAAGTATCTGGAGTCTGATCCTGGTAAGTGCTTGGCTAAAGCTTATGACATGGTGCTCAATGGCAGTGAAATTGGTGGAGGCTCCGTGCGTATCCATCAAGAGGCTGTGCAGAGTCAGGTATTCCGCGCTCTCAAAATTAGTGCTGAAGAAGCGCAAGCTAAGTTCGGTTTCTTATTGGATGCCTTGCAGTATGGTGCTCCTCCACATGGTGGTATTGCATTTGGCTTGGACCGTATTGTTACCATGATGACTGGTGCTGAATCTATTCGTGATGTGATTGCTTTCCCCAAGACACAACGTGCGCAGTGTTTGTTAACTCAAGCGCCTAGCTCAGTAGATGAGCGTCAGCTGCGCGAGTTACATATCCGTTTGCGCCAAGCTGCTCCAGCTGCCTAAGCAAACTCAGTAGTATCTATCTTGAAAATCCCTATTTCGGTTCTAGTTGTTATCTATAAATCGAATAGGGATGTTTTATTGATAGAGCGCGCAGATCGCGATGGTTTTTGGCAGTCGGTGACTGGTAGTTTAGATGCGCCTGATGAAGACCTTGCTCTAGCTGCAGCTCGAGAGGTTTTTGAAGAAACGGGGATCGCATTAGATCAATTATCACCGGGTGCATTAAGCAATATGCATCACCAAATTGAATATGAAATCTATCCATCTTGGCGCTTTCGTTACGCACCTGGCGTGACGCGTAATATTGAACATTGGTTCTCACTGGCAGTTCCGGATGATGTTCAAATTCAGCTTGCTCCCAGAGAGCATGTGGCCTATCAATGGTTGCCATATCAAGAGGCGGCCAAACAATGTTTTTCTCCTAGCAATGGTGAAGCAATTCTGAAATTATTTTCAGCGTAATGAGCGCTCCATATTTTAGGAATAAGATAGAACGATGAGACATTCATCGGGCCATCATCGCAGTACCTCAGATTCAAAAACACCCCAAAGAGGCGATTGGCGTGTCATACGTGACCTCTTGCCCTATCTTCTAGAGTATCGCTTTAGAGTAGTTTTGGCCTTGAGTTGCCTAATTGCAGCCAAGTTTGCCAATCTGGGTATTCCTATTCTGATGAAGGATTTAATTGACTCCTTAGATATCAAAGCGAGCTCTCCTCAAGCCTTACTGGTTGTGCCGGTAGGCATCATTATTGGCTATGGCTTATTAAGAATTTCTGCCTCTCTATTCAATGAATTGCGTGAGGCTTTATTTGCACGGGTCACTCAAAATGCGGTTCGTAAGGTGGCCCTTCAGGTTTTTGAGCATCTACATTCTTTAGCCCTCAGTTTTCATTTGGTACGCCAAACTGGTGGTGTCAGTCGCGATATTGAACGTGGTACCCGCGGTATCCAATCACTTATTTCATATTCTCTATATAGCATTCTGCCAACCTTAATCGAGTTTTGTTTAGTGCTGGGATACTTTGCCTATACATACGATATTTGGTTTGCAGCTATTACATTTACAGCTTTAGTTCTTTATATTATTTTTACGATTGTGGTGACGGAGTGGCGGGCCCATTACCGTCGCACCATGAATGATATGGACTCGAAGGCTAATCAAAAAGCCATTGACTCCCTATTGAATTTTGAGACAGTTAAGTATTTTGGTAATGAAGCCTTTGAGGCGAGTCGTTACGATGAAAACTTGCTGCGCTATCAGACGGCAGCAGTGAAATCACAAAAGACTTTAGCGGTACTCAATTTAGGTCAACAAATCATTATTGCTGTTGGCTTGGTATTGATTTTATGGCGTGCCACTCTGGGGGTTGTTAATGGCTCTATGACTTTGGGTGATCTCGTATTGGTCAATACCTTAATGATCCAGCTTTATATCCCACTGAATTTCTTGGGTGTTATCTATCGTGAAATTAAGCAGGCTTTAACGGATATGGATCGCATGTTTTCTTTATTGAATACCGATAAAGAGATTGCTGACTCGCCTGACGCTAGAGTATTGCAAATTCATAATCGGGGTTTGGGTCCAGACATTCGGTTTGAGCATGTCTCGTTTCATTATGAGAGTAAGCGAGAAATTCTGAAAGATGTGAGTTTTAATATTCCTGCAGGAACTATCACTGCAGTCGTAGGTCAAAGTGGTGCCGGAAAAAGTACCTTAGCTAGATTGCTATTTCGTTTTTACGATGTGCAGTCAGGATCCATTTTGATTGATGGTCAAAATATTGAAGATGTGACTCAGGCCAGTCTGCGTAAGGCGATCGGTATCGTGCCACAGGATACGGTACTCTTTAATGACACTATTGGGTACAACATTGCTTACGGAAATCCATCCGCTTCTATTGAAGAGGTTCGCGAGGCGGCGAGAGCTGCACAGATTGATGGCTTTATCAAGCGTTTACCTGAAGGCTATGAAACCCAAGTGGGTGAGCGAGGATTAAAGCTCTCTGGCGGTGAGAAGCAACGGGTTGCTATCGCTAGAACTTTACTAAAGAAGCCAGCGATGTTGATTTTTGATGAGGCCACTTCAGCCTTGGATTCCAAAACAGAGCGCGCCTTCCAAGAGGAGCTATTGAGCTTGGCCAAAAATCGCACGACGCTCATCATCGCCCACCGTCTTTCTACTATTGTTCATGCCGATCAAATCTTGGTCATGGAGCATGGACAAATTGTGGAGCGCGGAACCCATCAAGATTTATTAGTAGCCAATGGTCGATATTCTGAGATGTGGCAAATGCAAGAGCGCGCTGATCTTGATTAGAATGGGGCAATGAGCTTGTCCTTAACTACTGAATCCATTCTGAAAAATGCTTTTGCAGCAGCGGTATCTGTAGCCGACCCGCAAGTCATTGTTCCGCAATACCTAGCGAAAATATTTCCAGTTGGGAAAGAGCCGAAAGGAAAATGCTGGGTAGTTGGGGCAGGTAAGGCTAGCGCCTCAATGGCAAGCGCATTAGAAGCCTATGCAAAAACACATTGGCCAGATGTTGCCATCGAAGGTTTAGTCCTTACTCGCTACGGACATGGCTCTGCAACATCCCATATCAAAATCATTGAAGCTGGTCATCCTGTTCCTGATCAGGCAGGCATGGATGGTGCTAAAGCAGTCTTAGCCATAGCAAATCAATTGCAAGCAGATGATGTGTTGATTGCATTGGTATCTGGTGGTGGCTCTAGTTTGCTCACCTTGCCGCAAGCAGGAATTAGTATTGAGGATATGCGCATCACCACTGAAGCTCTTTTGCGAAGTGGTGCACCAATTGAAGAAATGAATATTTTGCGCAAACATTTATCGGCCATCTTAGGTGGTAATTTGGCCAGAGTTGCAATTGCACGCAGTGCGAGAGTTGAAGCGTTGCTGATCTCAGATGTAACTGGAGATTCTCCAGCCGATATCGCGAGTGGACCTTGCGCTGCTGACTACTCAAGCTATTTAGATGCACTCAATATTTTGCAAAAATATAATTTAGATGCGTCTTCTATTCCTGAATCGGTACTGACTCATCTCAAACAGGGTTTGGCTGGTGAAAAACCAGAAACATTAAAAGATGTTGATCTAGTTAATGCACAAGTGGCTAATCATGTTATTGCTACTGCATATAAGAGCTTAGAGGCAGCTGCAGATTTTGTTCGCTCACACGGCTATGAGCCCATTATTTTGGGTGACACGATCACTGGAGAAGCTCAAGAAGTAGGGGCTAGTCAGGCAAACATCATTCGTGAGTTCTTAAATAAGGGACTTGATCAACCTTTGGCCCTTATTTCCGGAGGAGAGTGCACGGTTTCTATTCCCGCGGGCCTCAAGGGTCGTGGTGGTCGCTGCAGTGAGTATTTATTGTCTTTATTTACTCATACAAAAGATTTGCCACATTTAGCAGGGCTGGCTGCAGATACCGACGGTATAGACGGTAGCGAGAAGAATGCTGGCGCTTGGTTCAATGAGGATATTCGTCATCAAAGTCAAATTAAGGGGATTGCACCCGAACCCTTCTTAAAAGCACATGATTGTTATGGCTTCTTTGCAGATTTAGGTGCTTTAGTGGAAACTGGTCCTACACTAACGAATGTGAATGATTTCCGTATCATCTTGCTCAATAAATAATATGCCTAATAGCTCTACTCAAATTCAACTCATTCAGCCAGACGATTGGCATTTGCATATTCGTGATGGTGAGGTGATGAAAGATGTCTTGGCAGATACCACACGTCAATTTGCCCGTGCCATCATCATGCCCAATTTAAAGCCACCAGTTACTACCGTGGATTTAGCCAAAGCTTATCAAGGACGTATTCAGGCAAACCTCAATTTATTGGGCGTGTCTAGCTTTACTCCATTGATGACTTTGTACCTTACTGACAATACTTCTGCAGATGAAGTTCGCAAAGCAAAGGCAGAAGGCATTATTGGGTTTAAGTTATATCCAGCTGGTGCTACAACTAATAGTGATGCTGGAGTTAGTGATCTGAAACATTGTTACGAAGTATTAGAGGCTATGCAATCGGTTGGCATGACGCTCTTAGTGCATGGTGAAGTGACGAGCTCTGAGGTTGATATCTTTGATCGTGAAGCGGTTTTCATCGACACCATATTAGAGCCCCTACGTAAAAAATTCCCCGATCTCAAAATCGTTTTTGAGCACATTACTACAAAGCAAGCGGCTCACTATGTTCGCGATGCTGTGACCGGTGGAAAAAATACGTTAGCAGCAACGATTACTCCTCAACATTTACTCATGAATCGCAATGCGATTTTTGCTGGTGGTATTCGTCCGCATAACTATTGTTTGCCGGTATTGAAGCGTGAAGAACATCGTGTGGCATTGTTAGAGCTTGCTACCAGTGGTAACTCCCGATTCTTTTTGGGAACCGATAGTGCTCCGCATGCGAAAGGCGCCAAGGAAGCTGCGTGTGGTTGTGCTGGCTGCTATAGCGCTTTCAATGCGCTGGGTTTATATGCTGAAGCATTTGAAAGTGTAGGGAAACTCGATAAATTGGAAGGTTTTGCGAGTTTCTTTGGCCCCGATTTTTATTCATTACCACGCAACACTAAAAAAATTACTTTGACTAAGCAAGCCCAACATATTCCTGCTGAGTTGCCGTTGGGTGATGCCACGATTGTTCCGCTGCGTGCCGGTGAAACGATCGCTTGGTCGCTCGTTTAATTACACAATCTTTCGCTAAACTTCTCTGACTGCGTTAGACTGCAGGCGCAGAGTCAATTGGGCAATCGCCGCCTCTTTATTGAGGGGGAGGAAAGTCCGGACTCCATAGGGAAGGGTGATGGCTAACGGCC
>ERZ1022785.98-NODE-98-length-7313-cov-3.602232_pt1 | contig 7313 bp, 6 predicted proteins | sample MGYA00521088_ERZ1022785 | MGnify/ENA primary metagenome ERZ1022785 (study PRJEB33162, sample SAMN09537587) | freshwater metagenome | isolation source: freshwater | place: Canada:Alberta | collected 2017-07 | study: EMG produced TPA metagenomics assembly of the... | reverse complement strand
TGTCTCGTGGGCTCGGAGATGTGTATAAGAGACAGCATCCAAAAGACTTCAGGAGGGTCGGTTAAAAACGGGCGCCCATAGCGATAGGTAGCAAAAAAGGAGAGCCATACCAAACTGGCTAACAAACCGGTTTTAGCATTGCCAGAAAAACGACGCACTGCCAAAAATAGACATAAGGCAGTCAAACTGGTATAGAGCACACTAGGCCAACGTAAGTTGAATAGTGACCATTGATCCGCCCAATGAGTGCTAGCGATCCCTTGCCAGAAAATCAGTGGGGGCTTGGTGTTCTTAAGCCCCTCCATTTCTGACTGCAAAGGCAACCATTCACCTGTTGTAGCCGTCATACGCACAATGTGCATATAAGGATATTCGTCACCATTTTTAGGGGCAAACCGACTATCTAGCGCATAAAGGTAGGTAAATACACCTAAAAGGAGTATCAAGAGTCCTGAACGGTATGAAAATGAACCTCGCATAGCTCTAGTTTATAGGGCTTAGAAGCAAACTGTGAAAAAGCAAAGTCATATACTTTTTCTCATGAGCTTATAAGAAATGAATCTGAGTGATCTCTCATTTCTCTAAAGTTCTTGTTTAAGATGTGGCTAAGTGAATTTCACTGGCATTCAATAATGAAAAAACAAAATGGAGATTGTTCCTATGCGAGTAAAACACCTTAAAACGGTACTTATAGCCTCGGCCATGATTGGTATTGGGCAATGGAGCAGTTCTGCCCGCGCAAAACGCCGCTGCAGATAATCTTTACAAGCGAGGCTTAGCGGCTACTTGCGCCAACTGTCACGGTACAGATGGTAAGGGCGTATTGGATGGCGGTATGCCACTCATCAATGGATTGACTAGCGAGCAAATGCTGGCCACGCTCAAGGCATATAAATCTGGGGCCCGCGAAGGCACCATCATGCCTCAACTAGCTAAAGGCTATACAGATGAGCAACTCGAAACTATCGCTAATCAGCTTGGCAAAAAATAATCAGGAGCCCTTTATGAATCGTCGACATTTTATTGGTCAAAGTGCTGCGGCACTTGGCCTTGTAACTGGTTTCTCAACCCAGGCTCATGCTAATTTACCTAAAGCAGAAATACTGGTCATCGGTGGTGGATATGGTGGCGCTACTGTCGCTAAATATCTACGTCTGTTTTCCAATAACACAGCCAAAGTAACCTTAATCGAGCCTAATGCTTCTTTCGTGTCCTGCCCCATGTCTAACCTAGTGGTTGGGGGTTCACGCAAGATGTCTGAAATCACCACCTCTTATGACAATCTGAGCAAGCGCCATGGAATCAAAATGATTCAAGATAGCGTTGTTAGCATGGATGCCGATAAGAAGACCGTCAAACTGGCATCCGGTAAAACACTTCGCTATGACAAGGCCGTTGTTTCTCCTGGTGTCAGTCTAATGATGAATACCGTTGAGGGTTTAGCGCAAGCCAATAAAGCTGGAGTGACTCTGCAAGCATGGAAAGCAGGCGCCGAGACCGTGGCTCTTCATAAACAAATAGCCGCAATGCGAGATGGCGGAACATTTATTCTAAGCATTCCTGAGGCGCCCTATCGCTGCCCTCCTGGCCCTTACGAACGTGCATGCCAAGTAGCAAATTATCTGAAGCAAAACAAACCCAAATCAAAAGTATTGATTTTGGATGCCAATCAAGATGTCACTTCAAAAGGCGCACTCTTCAAAAGGGTGTGGGCTGAACAGTACGGAGGAATCATAGAGTACTTACCAAAACATAACGTGACTGGGGTAGATGCAAAAACTAAAACAGTAAAACTAGAAGTCCAGGATGATGTTAAAGGTGATGTATTAAATATCTTGCCAGCAATGAGCGCAGGAGAAATTGCCGTTAAAACTGGTCTAGCCAATTCCAATGGTCGCTGGGTTAATGTGAACTTCCTCAACTTTGAATCTACCGCACAAAAGGACATACACGTTCTTGGTGACGCGATTCAGATTGCGCCAGCCATGCCTAAGTCTGGTCATATGGCCAACCAACACGCCAAAGTAGCGGCTGCCGCAATTGTGGCTGAGCTCAGCGGCTGGGAAGTCAATCCAGCTCCCGTTCTCACCAATACCTGCTATAGCTTTGTTAATGACAAGGAAGTGGTTCACGTTGCGAGCGTGCATCAATACAGCGCTGCTGAGAAAACCTTCAAGACCGTCCCAGGTTCTGGCGGCCTCTCTCCAGCGCCATCAACCTTAGAGGGTGTATACGCCTGGGGCTGGGCCCATAATATTTGGGCTGATAGCTTGGCTTAATCAAAAATCACCGTTTCAGACAAAAAAGGGGCCCTTGAGCCTCTTTTTTGTTGCAATACGCCATCAGGGAAATATACTGAGCTACAAATATTAGATACCTAGGAGAATCTATGGCCTTGCCACCAACCACACCAAAAGACGCCTCAAAGATTGAAGCCACTATTGAAAAGTGGACGGTACCCATTGGTAACCTCTTTGTTTCTTTATTTCATCGTATCGCTTTATTCGGAATTGGGGCTGCTACCGTTTGGTCAGCAGCCGTTGCATTCATGGGGATGATGGCTAAGGGATCTGCTTCGATTGAAGATCTCCTCTTACTATTCATCTACCTAGAGATTGGTGCAATGGTGGGGATCTACTTCAAGACCAACCACATGCCTGTTCGCTTTTTGATCTATGTTGCCATTACCGCGGTAACACGTCTCATTATTGATCTTGTGAACACAAAGCATGAAGCAGATTTGCCGATTTTATATATGGGCCTGACTATCCTGATTCTTGCCCTAGCTAATGCGGTTGTTCGTTATGCCTCATCTAATTTCCCCAGCAAATCGGGTGATAACGAGTAATGCAAGACTGACGACATATGCAATTACTTAGAAAATCTCCGGAGCGAGGCTATGCTGACCACGGTTGGCTCAAAAGCTTTCACTCCTTCTCCTTTGCTGGTTACCATGATCCCCGCTTTATGGGCTGGGGCAACCTGAGGGTCATCAATGAAGACCGAGTTGCCGCAGGAAAGGGATTTGGCAAGCATGGTCATCGCAATATGGAGATTATTAGCTACGTATTATCAGGTGAGCTTGCCCATGAAGACAGCATAGGCAATGTCAAAGGTATTCCACCTGGCGATGTGCAGCGTATGAGTGCGGGCACCGGAGTGGTACATAGCGAATTTAATCATGCAAAAGATCAAACGACCCACTTCTTGCAAATTTGGATTGAACCCAATGAATTAGAAGTAGAGCCAAGTTACGAACAAAAAACCATTCCCCTAGAAAGCAAACAAGGCAAATTGTGTTTAATCGCTTCTGCAAGCGGTCAAGATCATTCAGTCAAAATTCATGCTGACGCTAATTTGTATGCTGGCTTATTTGATGGCACGCAGAGTGCTGAACTAACCCTTGATCCAAAGCGGAAAGCTTATGTCCATTTAATTCGTGGTTCTCTGACCGTCAGTGGACAAGCACTATCTGGTGGTGATGCTCTCTTTCTGGAGAATCAGAGCAATGTATCAATCAGCGAAGGAAAAAACGCTGAGGTCCTAGTATTTGACCTCAGCGCCTAAAGAGAAAAGCTAAAGCAATTAATCTAACTTAATCTTTGCTTTTTCAATCACGACTTTCCAGCGGGCAATATCTGAGTTATACAAGTCAGTAAACTGTTGCGTGTTCATAGGAGCCATCTGCACACCTGCTTTTACAAAGCGATCTTTCATTTCTGGTGTTTCTAAAATCTTTAAGATCGTTGTGTTGAGGGTTTGCACAATGCTAGAAGGTGTACCAGCAGGCACAAATACACCCTGCCATAGAGCCATTTCATAACCCTTCACTCCAGCCTCTTGAAGTGTTGATAACTCCGGAGCTCCGCTAAAGCGAGTCTTACTAGTTACCGCTAAAGCACGCGCTTTTTCTCCCTTGTATAAAGGCAGGCCCACGGGCATACCAGCAAAGTAGAAATCAATTTGGCCACCAACTAAATCTGTTGCTGCGGGTGATCCGCCCTTGTAGGGAATATGAATTGCCTGCAAACCTGTCGTAGCTAAAAATAATTCTCCAGCCATGTGATCAGAATTACCAATACCGGAAGAACCAAAGCTCAACTTCCCTGGATCTGCTTTTAACATCGCCATCAAATCAGTAACACTTTTTGCCTTGGAATTGTTACCCACAATCAAGATATGAGGAGTAGCAGCCACACCCACTACCGGCAATAAATCCTTCTGACCATTAAATGGCAACTTAGGATTTGCTGCAACATTAATTGCAAGGCCGTTTTGTGCAAACAAAATGGTGTAGCCATCTGGAGTACTTTTAGCAACTGCATCAGCCGCCAAACTACCTGCTGCACCGCCTCTATTTTCTACAATCACTGGCTGCTTGAGAGCGAGACCGAGATCATTTGCAATCATTCTGCCCACAATATCTGTAGAACTTCCTGGCGCATATCCAATCATCATCTTGATTGGCTTATCCGGGTAGGCCTCTACAGTTGATCCTAAGACGACTGGTAATACAACTATACCTAAAGCAATGTTTTTTATTATTTTCTTAAACATATTGTCTCCTCCACAAATTTAAATACTTAATGATGCAATCCCACACTCCTTTGCACAGATGTTTAAGGAATCCAATAACTCAGGAGTTAATGGAATTCCTTGACGCATTCTTTCTGCCATTACCTTTGCAGCACCTTCTCCTGGCACGCGTATTTCTTTTACCCCAGGCAAAGTAGATGAACTTTTCAAGTCATCTACCAAGGCAATCACACGCTGAATAAATTCTTCTCGATCGCCAAATGCACTAGGGTCTACACCAATAATGGTTTGCCCAGTATTGGTAATCAAATCATGATGGGCATTAAAGTCAATAGTACCCTTACCCACGGCCGCATTGTTGAGTGCCCCTGCAAGTAACCCAATCATGACCGCCAAACCATATCCCTTGTAGCCGCCAATGGGCAATAAAGAGCCTTCACCCGATTTCTTGGGATCAGTAATGGGTTTACCCTGACGATCAATCATCCAATCATCAGGCATGGCTTCTCCTTTTTGCGCGGCCAGCTTTACCTTGCCATACGCTGCAACCGTAGTAGCAATATCAAGCAAAACCATAGGATGATCGCCAGCAGGTACAGCAATTGCAATTGGATTGGTAGATAAGAGTAAATCGATCCCACCCCAAGGAGCCATGTGATTGGCATTTCCAACCGCCATATAAATACCGATGTAGCCTTGCTCCGCTAATTTACGGACATAAACTGAAGCTGCGCCAGAGTGATTGCCGTAGTGGCTACCTACCCAGCAGACGCTATGCTCTTTTACTTTTTGGATTGCGACTTCGACCGCCTTATTCATTACCAGATGACCTAAGCCATTGTCACCATTGATTAATGCAGTTGCACCCTTTTCACGCTCGATCCGAATATTGGGTTTGAGGTTAACGCCACCAGCACGAATCCGCTTTAAATAAGCCGGCAAACGAAAGATCCCGTGGCCATCAGCGCCAACTAAATCAGACTTCACCATCAGCCGACCTATTAAGTTGGCATCAGCTGCAGGCACTTGCACTGAGATCAGAGCCTGAGCAATGAAATTTTCAGCATCGTTAATGGATAAGTATTGAAGATTACCCATCTGACACTAAACCTCCGTGCTCGCTCTAAATTCCATACTATAAGTATATTTGCCTTCGGGGTGATAAGTGACCGTCACCTCAAAGAGTCGATCTTGATCATCAAAGTAACGTCTAATAATGACGAGGCAGGGATCACCCGTCTTGAGCTTCAAATGCTCGGCAATCACAGGAGTGGCGCCCAAGGTGTAAACGTCTAACTCTGCACGTGCAATTCGCGCGCCATATTTTTTCTCAATCTGCTCAAAGACCATCAGTTGAGGATGCTCAGGATCAGTAGTCAGTGAAGCAAACTGAGGCAAGATATAGATATCTGACCAGGCAATGATTTCTTCTGGCTCACGACGCTTACGTATGCCACCAATGTGGTACCAAGAGGAACCTACTGAGCCGCCAATCATCGCACTTTGCGCTTGATCCAACTCAATGTACTCTTCTACTAAATTCTCTCGATAGGTATCACGGGGATAGCTCAAGATATCCACTGCAGAATTAAAGCTTTGAGTGAAGCGTCTTAATTTCTGCCTAGAAATAATCTGAGTTGGTGCGCCTTGACGTCGAAAAATCAGACCATTTATTTCGAGAATTTGCAAAGCATGACGCAAAGTATGGCGACTTGCCTGAAAATTTTGACAAAGGTCTGCCTCGGTAGGCAAGGCAGACCCCACGGGCCAATCGCCGTTATAAATGCGTTGCTCTAGCGTATTGGCTAGAGACTTATATAACGGTAGGCGCTCAATCAATTTAGGACAATCCAAACATCTTCTTTCCAGCTACTGGAAGACGTGCTTTTAAGATATCGCCTGATAAAGATTCCGTGATGTAAAGATCCTTGCCATCTGGACCACCAAAGCACATATTGGCCAAATGGTGATGATGCGGGTTATCTGAATAGATCAAATGGGTTGGCAACATATTGCTATCAAATCTCCAGATGCCAATTCCCAAATGGCATACCAACAAACCATTCTCAGAGTCCATCTCAATACCATCAGGACCAGCTACACCACCCGTCAACTGAATAGCAACACCAGTTTTAGAAACTGAACCGTCAGCCATCAATGGCAATCTCCAGATTTGCTGTGAGCGAGTCGCTGCAACGAATACATGCTTTTCTTGCGTATTCAAAGTAATACCGTTTGGACTTGGTACGTTTAAAGCTAAACGATCTAATTGACCATTTGCACGCAATCTAAATACACGACCAGTCGGATCTGCAATACCAGTTTGACCTTGATCAGTGAAATACAAGTCGCCATTAGAAGCAAAATGCAAATCATTAAGGCCTTTAAAGTTCTCGCTATACATAGAACCTAAGACAGTTTCAATTTTTCCAGTTTTTGTATCTAAGGCAATCAAGCCCATTTTGTAGTCACAGATAAATGCGCGACCATCTTTATGGAACTTCAAACCATTAGGCCAACCATCGTATTGGGTAATGAGTTCCCAATCTCCTTTTGGTGAAATTCGGAAAATGCGGCCAAATGGAATATCGACAAACCATAAGTTACCTTCGCGATCAAAAGAAGGTCCTTCCAAAAAGCACTCTACTTCAGCACCTTGGCGATTGGGATCGGACCAGCCGGTGCGAGACTTTTTCCTAAACTTGTCTGGCATCGACATGAATACTTCTGCTTTAATTTTCTCAACTGGCTGGAAAGGATTATGCATAGTCATAAAT
>ERZ1022785.96-NODE-96-length-7535-cov-4.300267_pt1 | contig 7535 bp, 3 predicted proteins | sample MGYA00521088_ERZ1022785 | MGnify/ENA primary metagenome ERZ1022785 (study PRJEB33162, sample SAMN09537587) | freshwater metagenome | isolation source: freshwater | place: Canada:Alberta | collected 2017-07 | study: EMG produced TPA metagenomics assembly of the... | reverse complement strand
GCGCAATTAAGCCACCAAGATAGAAGTAGATGATGCAATCTACAATAAATGACTCTGTCAGGTTGAGATATTTAATAAACCCACAAATCAACAAGAGCAATAAAGTAATCCAGGCTCCTCTACCGATATACCTCGCTACTAAAAAGAAGAATAGATATACCAGCACCTCAACAGATATAGACCATATGGGGGCATTGAAGCTAAATCCTTGGCCACCCCAATTGCTCGCTAAGAAAAGCTGCAATATAAAATGTTTTAAGTCGTTATTGTGAACCACAAAATAACTATTGTTATTACTGAAATAAATGATTTGTAGGACCGCAATGAGTATCAAGGTTGCAAAATGTAATGGGTAAAGCCTAGATAACCTTAGAATAAAAAATTTACTGCCTGTAATGATTTTCTGCTGAATGGAATTTAGGTATTTCCAGAAGAAAATAAAACCACTAATGCACCAAAAAAACTGAACACCTAATTCACCATGGAGATAGAACCACTTCAAGTATGAATAAAAGGGCTGTTGATCTGCTTGGTAATTTACTAATTTAAGGCCAACATAGGCAAATTGTTGGTAGTGAAAAACTAAGATTGCCATTGCAGAAATAAACCTTAAAATCTCAAGGCCCAGCAGTTTTTTTTCAGGTAAGGATTCGTTCACAATTTAGCTTTTAAATGAAATGGCATTGTACGACGGGTGAGCTCTAGGAGCGGCCAGGTTTATATAAGCCCTCTTTTATAGCATTTCACGTAAGAGAATTTATATTTTTATATAAATTCTATTGAGTTAATATTCGAGCATGAATCCACAAATCGGTTTTCTTTTAAATAAATCACTTGAAGCGCTGAGAAGCTCTAATTTAGATTTAGCAGAGTTATATTTAAAGCAAGCAAAAACATTGCAGGCGAATAACCCACATGTTCTTAGGCTGCTTGGAGTGATTTGCGCTCAGCGGATGCAATATTCAGATGCCCTGAAATACTTCAATGATTCTCTAAAAGCCCTACCAAAAAATCCGATTACTTTAAGTAATCTCGGTAATGTTTATCTTCAACTGAAAGATTACAGCAAAGCCCTTGAAGCTTATGACAAGTCGCTTAGATTAGACCCAAAGCATGAGGAGGCTTGGTCAAATAAAGGTAATGCTCTATATGAGCTCAAGCATTATGACGAGGCCCTTACTTGTCACGATAAAGCGCTTAGCCTAAATCCAAATTATGCCGAGGCTTGGTCTAACAAGGGCAATACTCTATATGAACTCAAGCGTTATGATGAGGCGATTACTTGTCACGATAAAGCGCTCAGCCTAAATCCTTATTATGCTGAAGCCTGGTCTAACAAAGCCAATACTTTAAATGAGTTGAAGCGTTATGACGAGTCGATTGCCCATCTCGGTAAAGCACTCAGTCTAAAGTCTGACATTTCTTGGATATTGGGTGACTTGCTGTATACAAAGATGAGGGTATGTGACTGGTCTGGCTTTGAAGGCTATTTGGAAAGTATTACCCAAGAAGTTTTAGCAAACAATGAGGTGATTACCCCATTACCCTTACTATCTCTTAGCGACAATCCAATATTGCATAAACGGTCTTCTGAGATTTATCTTCAGTCCAAGTATCCTGCCAATCCTGCCTTAGGACCCATCTTAAAGCGTTCCGAGAATCAAAAAATCCGAGTTGCTTACTATTCAGCAGATTTTCATAATCATGCAACAGGGTATTTGATGGCTGAACTTTTTGAGCTGCATGATAAAAGTCGATTTGAATTAGTTGGTTTTTCATTTGGCCCAATCACAAATGATGAGATGCGCCAGCGGCTAGAAAAGTCATTTGATCAGTTTATTGAGGTTGGCAATAAATCCGATATGGAACTCGCTCAGTTAAGCAGGGATCTTAATATCGACATTGCCGTTGATTTAAAGGGGTTCACACAAGACCTAAGAGCCGGTATTTTTGCCTATAAAGCTGCCCCAATCCAGGTGAACTACTTAGGCTATCCAGGAACTATGGGCGCGGATTACATCGATTACATCATTGCCGACAAAACCTTAATTCCTCTAGATGCTCAATCAGGCTATACGGAGAAGGTCGTCCAATTGCCCAATAGTTATCAGGTCAATGATCGTAAGCGTTTGATTTCGGATAAGCAAATCACTAGAGAGGAGCTCGGCTTTCCTGAAAATGCATTTATATTTTGCTGCTTCAATAATAATTTCAAAATACTGCCCGCCACTTTTGCTTCTTGGATGCGAATATTAAAAGCAGTTGAGGGAAGTGTTTTATGGCTATTCCAAGACAATCCTTGGGCGGTCGAGAACCTCAAAAGAGAAGCTCTAAGCCATGGGGTCGATGCAAACAGGCTGATCTTTGCAGAAAAAATACCGCTTTCAGAGCATTTAGCTCGTCATCGACTGGCCGATCTATTTCTGGATACGTTTCCTTACAACGCTCACACTACCAGTAGCGATGCCTTATGGGTTGGGTTGCCGGTCCTCACGCGAATGGGACAATCTTTTGCCAGTAGAGTGGCAGCAAGCTTACTGAATGCAATTGGCTTATCTGAGCTCATTACGACTACTCTAGAATCTTATGAGGCTCTGGCGATTGAATTAGCTAAACACCCAGCAAAACTGGCTGCGATAAAAGATAAGCTAGCTAAGAACAAACTCACCACACCGCTATTTGATACCCCTCGATTTACACAAGATCTTGAGCGGGCATATATTCAGATGTATGAGCGGTATCAGGCAGATTTAGTGCCAGATAAGCTTTTTCTAAATTAAAGTGTGTCTTAATACATACATAGAAATTGAGTAAGGTTCTGTTATTGTGTTTCAAAATTTAGAAAAAAATGGCTAATTCCATCACCTCGGTAGCAAAAAATATTCTCTTAGCAATAGTGTCAATTTTAATTGGCTTAGTGCTATTCGAAATCATTGCTAGCCTGGTTATTGGAAAAGAGCTTTCAAACGACCATCAACGTAGTCGAAGATATCTACTTTATGGTACAGCAGATGGCAGCCCTGTTTTTCGTAATCAAGGGAAAATATTTACCTACTCACCTAATTCAATTGTCCGTACATCTGCCTATTATGAAAACGGAGCTGCATTAGATAAAGAATACGATTATCAATTTAAAACTAATAATCTTGGATTAGTTCAAAAGCTAGACATTGATAAGGAGCGCCCCAGCGTTTTAGTGCTTGGCGATTCTTTTACCGAGGGGCAGGGTGCAACACCTTGGTTTTATCAGCTAGAGGAGGGCGGTAGAAAAGATATTCAACTTATTAATGGTGGTCTTTTTGGTACCGGGTTTACACAGTGGAAGTTGCTTCATGACCAACTAGTTGAGTCAGGCGTTCGCATTAATAAAATAGTTGTCCCCTTTATATCTGATGACTATCAAAGAAAAGTATGGAATTTTTCGGATCGACTTTTAAATTGCCTTGAGGATGCAGCAAAATGTCAGGGAGATGAAGGATATTTTCCACTACCCAAATCAGTTGATACAGAATCATTTGTGAATGGTTTGAGGAAATTTCGAGATACTGAGTATGCTGAGAAGCAGGCTAAAAAAGAACGCAGTTTTTTTCGTCAATATTTACCCAGAACTCATTACATAGTGGGATATATTAAAAATGAGTACAAACTGAGGTTTAAAAATCCCAATCCAGCTGCGATTGAGTATTTGAGTGGGAAATATGGAAAAAATATTATATTTCTGCACCTTCCGACTAAGGAAGAGTTAGAGCGTGGTAGTGCCCCGGATCACATGGGCCAACTGGCAAGGGAAAAAATACTGAATACTGGCAGCAAGCTTGTGGATGGATTTAATGTCTGTGGTCTAGAGCCTAAGGACTATTTTGTTAATGATCCCCATCCAAATCCTGTTGGCTACCAGAAAATTGCAAGTTGTGTAGAAAAAGTAATGTTTGAATTAAATTAGGTAACTTTTGCTCGGGTCGATACGATCGATTATTTCACTTCAGATAGCTCACGACTATTTTTATTCATTAGCATGTGTGTTGATGCCGCTGATTCATAGCGAGTCACATTAATTGAATCAGAATTCTGTATGATTTGGTCGAAATGAGTGCCTCCCAAGAAAATCCCTCTCATCTTAAATATCGTCCTGATATTGATGGATTGAGGGCTATAGCCGTTTTATCTGTAGTTGGATTTCACGCTTTTGGAGTGATGGGCGGCTATACAGGAGTTGATATTTTCTTTGTCATTTCAGGGTATCTCATTTCAACAATTATTTTTGAGGGACTGGAAAAACAATCTTTTAGTTTTAATCAGTTTTATCAACGTCGAATAAGACGAATTTTTCCTTCGCTTCTATTAGTTCTCATCGCCTGCTTATTTTTTGGTTGGTTTTCACTCTTTGCCGATGAATACGAGCAATTGGGCAAGCATATTGTCGCAGGCTCTACTTTTATTTCTAATCTAGTGCTATGGGGTGAAAGTAGCTATTTTGATATAGCTGCAGAAAAAAAACCTTTATTACATCTCTGGTCTCTAGGTATTGAAGAGCAATTCTATTTCTTTTGGCCAATTTTTTGCTGGCTATTTTGGAAATTTCGCGCTCACTACTTGTGGATTGTTTTAGCAATTACGATTTTTTCATTTGGCTTAAATGCTTGGTTAATTGACATCGATGGCGTAGCAACCTTTTATTCTCCAATAACGCGTTTTTGGGAATTGTTGGTAGGAGCATTCTTGGCCTATGTTGTTCTTTTTAATCCGGAGTCATTGGAGAGGGTAAAACGCTTTAACAATACATTTAGTATCCTTGGACTGGTGCTAATTATTGTTAGCATTTCGGTTTTTACTAAAGACTTGGCTTTTCCTGGCTGGTGGGCAGCTTTGCCGGTGCTTGGCGTCCTTTTATTAATTATGGCTGGACCAGACACATGGGTCAGTAAAAAAATATTATCCAATAAAGTCTTAGTTTGGTTTGGTCTTATCAGTTTCCCATTGTATTTATGGCACTGGCCTTTACTAACTTTCGTCAGGCTATTAAGTGATAGCCCAAGATATCTAATAATAGCGTCGGTTATAAGCTCGATCTTTTTAGCTTGGCTTTCATATAGATACGTAGAAAAACCCATTCGATATGGAAAGAATCCGACACAAAAATCGATATATCTAATAGTGGCAATGCTTGTAGTTGGAATTTCTGGTTTGATTATTTATCAAAAGGCGGGCCTTGAATTTAGAATTGATGATGGACAAGAAGGGCGTCTCACTCAAGAGTATCGTAAGCAACTGGCATGGCCTGATAAATATAACTATAGTGAAGCGTGTAGGGCTAAATACGGTGCGGATCAATATTGTCTAATTAGTGACATCAGTAGACCGCCTATCGCAGCTCTTATTGGAGATTCTCATGCGAATCATTTTTATCCCGGTCTTGAGAAATACTATTTATCAAAAGGTGAAAATTTAATTTTATTGGGTGCTGGCGCATGCCCGCCTTTCTTCGGAATGGATAGGCTGGCTAAGACTTCAAAACAAAATTTTAATTGTTATGAGCGCACTGCAAAATTGTACGAATTTGTATTGAATGATCAGAATATCAAAACAGTTCTTATTGCTTTCTACCATAATCTTACATTTGGTAATAATTTTATTTTTGAAGACAAGATAGGCAATATAAATACCACTAATAATTATCAGGCTAGCTTAGATTCTCTGGTTAGAACTATTGATGCGCTTGAAAAGCGTGGAAAAAAAGTGATTCTTATTTATGATATGCCGAATATCAATGCCGATATTAGAGAGTGTGCTTTAGTAAGGCCAGGTATTTTGAAAAAATCAAAATGTGATCTTAAACAAATAAAGCTAATTAATGATTTTGAGGTGTACGATAAAATGATTGCAGAGCTTCAAAAATTAACCCATGTAGAAATTTTCGATACACGCCCTTATTTGGCGAAAAACTTTCCTGTAGATTTTGATGGAAATCTAAATTACAGAGATTCCACTCATTTATCCTATCGAGGTTCATTGTTCTTTTCTGATAAGTACCGTTTTTGATACGCCTAAAACTTTGCTATGGATCAGTTCACTCTTATAGGGGATTCGGGCCTGCCATGTAGAAGAGTTTGTTATCAAGTCCAGTAAAATCATCAGATGACATCAAAAATTACTTTTTTATTGCAGCAATCTGTCCAATTTATTCAAAATGGCAACCTAGAGCTGGCTGAGGATTATGCAAAAAAAGCATTGGAAATTGATCGTAAAAATTTCGACTCTTTAAATATATTGGGTTCAATAAAAGGCTTACAGGGAGAGATTGCAGAGTCTATTGAGTTACTGGTTGCAGCTACAGATGTTAAAAAAAATGATTTTGGGGCGCAATTTAATTTAGCAAAGGCCTACATAGATTTAGGTAGATATGCAGATTCACTGCCGCATCATAGGAAGGCAATTTCCTTAAATGGGAGCTATCCCGATGCCTACGTAAACTTTGCCAAAAGTCTAAAGGAGGTAGGTCAGCCCCTGGAGGCAATTGCCGCATATGAAAAGGCATTAAAACTAAACCCAGGGGATTATGAAGTTTGGACATATATAGGGTTAGTATTAAATGATCTACAAAATTATGAGAGTGCCATTCAGGCATTCAATGAAGCACTAAGAATTAATCCAAGTTACTCAGCTGCTATTTTTAGCATGGGAGTAACTTATTATGATTTGAGAAAATATCAAGAGGCTCTTTCCCTTTACGATAAATCGCTCGAGATGGATTCTAGTAATGCATCAATTTGGCGTAATAAAGGCTTGGCTCATCATGATTTGGGGCAGTATCTAGATGCTTTAAATGCTTATAAATCGGCGTTGAATCATCGGCCCGATTATCCTGATGCTGAATTTAGCGAAGCCTTAACAAGGTTAACACTCGGTGATTTGGAGCTTGGTCTACAAAAATTTGAGATGAGGTGGACGAGATCTAATGCTGCTCCATATCGTCATGCACAATTCTCGCAATTAAATGACCTTAATAAGATACAGGGGAAAACTATTTTGGTTTGGGAGGAGGAAGGTTTCGGAGATGCAATCCAATTTAGTCGGTATATTCCAAAACTCTCAGAGCTTGGCGCAAGGATTATTTTCGAGGTTCGCCCTGAACTTTTGAGGCTTTTTCAGGATTTTAAGGGGGTATCCTTTATTAAGAGGGGTGATGAAGTTGGTGATATTGACTATCAGACCCCACTTCAATCTCTTCCATTAATTTTTAATGCATCCATTTCTAATATTCCGAGTGCAGATGGATATCTTTCAGTCCCTGATACTCTGGTTCACAAGTGGGCTGATAAATTATCTCTAAAAAATCATAAGTTAAATATTGGAATTGCTACCTCTATAAATTCAAAGTATGCAAATTTGCCTGGACACAAAAGAGCTATGCCCTTAAAAGAATTGAAGCCCTTACTTGAGTATGCAAACTTGTTTGTTATTCAAAAAGATTTACCCGATGAGGATAGGGACTTTATTGAAAATAGTATTGGTATTACCTATCTAGGTGATGAGCT
>ERZ1022785.92-NODE-92-length-7981-cov-4.279334_pt1 | contig 7981 bp, 8 predicted proteins | sample MGYA00521088_ERZ1022785 | MGnify/ENA primary metagenome ERZ1022785 (study PRJEB33162, sample SAMN09537587) | freshwater metagenome | isolation source: freshwater | place: Canada:Alberta | collected 2017-07 | study: EMG produced TPA metagenomics assembly of the... | reverse complement strand
GAGATTTCTGCCTGTCTCGTGGGCTCGGAGATGTGTATAAGAGACAGGTTCAGACGAACGCTTAATCACTTCGTACTGTAATTACAAGCTCGTTCACAACCCTGATCTGTTATGCCCTGGGAAGCTGTTTGACGTGAAAAGGTTGTAAGTTATCTATATCTCCAATAGTTTGTGTATCCACATCCCATTTGAAGAAGCTCAGGACCATCTTATCTTTAGTGAAATCTACAAGCGTAAAACCATGCTGCTCTATGGGCTTAATTTCCTCTTTAAAGTCCAGCACACCAGATGTCATTGCAGGGGTCTTTCGTCTGCCACTTGATGGCCACCCCCCTCGATAAGTTCCCCCTGTACCCGACAAGGCAACATTGACAGGGTTACTTGAAAAATCATTGCTACCACTTCGCATCATTGAACCCAAAGCAATTGAATGCATATCCCCACTGATGACTAGAGGGGTTCTTGATTTATTGCTAGATAAAGAAGTCATGAGACGATCATGTTGCTTTAACCAGCCAGACTGCCAATATGGCTTAGGAATAGCGGTAGTTAATTTCTTTTCTTCTGCTAATAAAACATCGGGATACCATTCGCCCCACTTACCAAGAGACCATCCTGGAGGATTAGATGGGCAATGCACAAGATTTTGAACCTCATTACTTTGAGTGCGATCTATCAACCACTTTTCTACATTTGTATCAACATATACGGCTGATGGCCCTGCAAGGGTAGCTGTTCTCCTGACATCATAAAGAACAATTTCGGCTAGCTTTCCATATCGAACAGTACCAAAACTTTCCGAGACACCTACTGGTCTATCAGCAGCGTAAGAAAAAGGAAGTCCTTTCGGTCTTGACGTATCTGCTAGAAACTCAGGGTAATACATTGACTGCGTAGAGCGGGCAAGCTGCATCATGAAATAAGAAGGCGGAAAAGTTACTATTTCGTCAGTAGCATCATCATTATCGAAGTAGTCATGATCATCTTGAAGAAAAAATACTGGCGTGGAGCGAAAGTCTGCTTTATAGATAGGAGTCAGTTGTGGTCCTACCGCTTTTTTTAGAACAGTTTCATTATCCCCACCAAGAACTACTCCTGCACGATCAAACTGACCGGCGATTTTGAATGCTTTTTCTGTTGAGCCCCCATAGTCTCTCTTAGAAGTTACTGGCGAGAGCAAGTCCCAGTAGACATGATCACCATTGACGATAGTTGCTTGAGGCTTAAAACTCAGTGCTCTTTTTAAAAGGCGGTTGCGGACCTCTGGGGTCAAGAAACCCATTGCCTCATGCCCACCAACACAGGAAATGAATAGCGCTCTGAACTGATCCGGACTAGCATTTTTATCCGGAAAGGTAGCAAGCTCCCATGGCTCACATAGGTATGCGCCTCGATGACTCTTTAAATTTAATTGATATGTACGACCAGGCTTAAGGTTGCGAACATGGAATTGCCAGAACTCCCCTTGAGTATCTGTCATTTTTCCAGATACCGTAATGCTATCTACACGCAACACAGGAGGATATTTTTGAGGCTCAAAGAAGGATGCTTTGATTAACATCTCAGTATCGCTAACAGTAGGCAATAGATGCCTTACTTGACCTTGGTCCCATTCACCACCAATTTGAGGTTTGGAGTTAGCTGCTGCAGCTACTAGTTCACTGGGAGCATTAACAAAAAGGGCGGCAGCACCAGCGGACTTGAGAAATTCCCTTCTTTCCATATAGCAACCTTAGTGTGTAAATGACTTAGAAAAAGACATCTCGCTTGCGAAATATGACTATATCAGATAGCAATCAAATGGAATTTAATGCCAGCTAAGTTTGACACAGCAACAGGAATAAGCTGCATAAACTAATTCAGCCAGATTTTTCGGTAGGTACCATCAGGATCATGTTCTTGAGTTTGCTTAGCTAGATTTTGGCGTGAAATGAAACTTTCCTTACTGATGTAGTGTCGTTTACCTCTAAAATATAGGGCTGGTGTAATTATTCGCCTAAGGAATGACCCGTGATGAGCATCTCAAGCAAAAGTAAAGTATATGGATAACTTCGGCCCTGTGATTTTGATCGAAGTCGTACTTGTCTTTGGGGGAGTTTTGCTATTTGCTTGGTGGCAATTACGAGATCTTCGAAAAGAGCGAGAAAAAGCCCTGAAAAATAAAGTAGAAGATCAAAATTAAGATCTCCTCAAAAACGCCTAAATATTAACTTTGGACTTAATCGGTCACTTGCACGCCCTTCCAGAAGGCTATGAAGCCAGCAATATTATTGGCAGCAGATTTAGGCTCAGGATAGTACCAAGCTGCTTCCTTATTGGATTGGCCTTTAACCTCTAAGTCGTAATAACTAGCAGTGCCTTTCCAGGAGCAAACAGTATGCTTGTCCGATTTTTTAAAGAATTGCATATTCAAGCTGGAGGGTGGAAAGTAATGATTCCCCTCTACCACAATGGTATCGCCTGAATCTGCCAATACTTCATCATTCCAAATAGCTTTCATCTTATCTCCCTGTAAGTAACCAGCATAAAGCAAGTCACATTTTTATGCTGTATAAAGATTGTTCACTTTAAAGTAGACCCTGCTGAAAAAAACTCATGCAAATGCCCATTGATCCAAATAAGGAACCTAGTCTCCAAGATGACTTGATTCATGAGATCGAAATGGACTTACTGGCGCCCTCCGCCAAGATTTCTCCTAAGTTTTTATACGACCCCCTGGGCTCACATCTCTTCACAGCGATTACCCTGCTCCCTGAATACTATCCAACTAATACTGAAAAAAAAATCTTTACTCAATACCAAGATCAAATTACTAATGCAGTTGGAATCGGCGGCACTTTAATTGATCTGGGAGCTGGAAATTGTCAGAAGGCGGAATCTTTTTTCAAATCTTTAAAACCCGTAAGCTATATTGCAATAGATTTTTCAGTCGAATATCTGCAAGATGCACTAACAAAGCTTCAAGGCAAATATCCACAGATTCACATGCAATGCATTGGCACGGATTTTTCAAAAGAGATTGTGATTCCCAGCTCTATTAGTACAGCTAAACGTACCTTTTTCTATCCTGGATCAAGTATTGGAAACTTCCTATATGCCGAGGCTATGGAGCTTCTTAGGCAAATTAAGAGCCAAGCTAAAGATGGCGGCCTACTGATTGGTGTTGACTTAATGAAAGAGGACTCAGTTCTCATGGCAGCATATGATGACCCCCTTAAAATTACGGCTGCTTTTAATCTCAATATTCTGAGATCGATTAACTCCCATTTAGGATCTAATTTTAGGGTTGAGCAGTTTAGGCATACAGTCAAAATTAATCATGCAGAAAATAGGGTTGAGCTTTATTTGGAGGCCCTTGAAAACTTGACAGTAACGTGGCCAGGCAATTCAAGAGTATTCAAAATAGGTGATCTGATTCATACTGAAAATTCTCACAAGTACACTATTGAATCTATCAAGAAATTATTAAGAAGTGCTGGTTTTGAGAAGACCCAAATATGGACTGACCCTAAAGACTATTTTGCAGTGATCTATGCTCAATAAAAACGCTTATCCATCCTACACAGCTGATGAGTTACTGGAGCAATTTCATCGCTCCCGAAAATACTCTAGAGATCTCATTGAAGGTCTGAGTGCAGAAGACTGTCAAGCACAGTCGATGGAGGATGCTAGTCCTGCTAAATGGCATTTGGCTCACGTCACTTGGTTTTATGAAGTGATGATTCTTAAGCCTTTTGAAAAAGACTTCACTTATTGGAATCCAGAGTTTGCTGTTTTATTTAACAGCTACTACAACGGCGTTGGAGATAAACATCCGCGGAATAAACGTGGCCTCTTAACGCGCCCCTCTCTAAAAGAAGTTCTTGAGTGGCGTCAAAATATTGAAGACCGGATCTCCGCACTCTTAAACAAAAATACTTCTATAGAACTGCTCTGGTTAATACAAATGGGAATAAACCATGAGCAACAGCATCAAGAGTTACTCTTGACAGATATTCAGCACCTCTTCTATAACAATGCACTTTTTCCGACTTACTATGCTCAAGGCAAGCAGACATCATCCACAGAGAAGTCATTTCAATGGCTTCAGGGTATTGATGGTCTAGTGAACATTGGTCATGAAGGTAATGGATTTCATTTTGACAATGAAGGGCCTAGACATTCAGCCCTTAACCAAGCCCACTCTATCGGCAATCGCCTAGTAAGCAATGCGGAGTGGCTTCAATTCATTGAGAGTGGTGGTTACCAAGATTTTCGGTGGTGGCTAGATGCAGGCTGGGCATGGCTGCAGGCAGAAAAGATAGCTGCTCCACTATATTGGGGTAAAGATGCTCAAAATAAAAATCGCCAGTTTTCGCTTCACGGTAATTGCTTGCTTGATTTACATGCGCCAGTATCGAATATCAGCTATTTTGAAGCAGATGCCTTTGCGCGCTGGGCTAGCCAAAATATTGACGAGCTTGCTGCTGCGCGTCTTCCTACAGAATTTGAGTGGGAGGCTTTTGCAAAATCGAATATGGCAGACAGCAATGATCTCTTTGGTAAAGTATGGCAATGGACAAGCAGCAGCTATGCCCCCTATCCTGGATATCAATCTTGGGGTGGCATAGCAGGTGAATATAACGGCAAGTTCATGGTCAATCAAATGGTGCTTAGGGGAAGCTCTAACTATACAAGCCCAACTCACTCCAGAATAAGTTATCGAAATTTCTTTCCAACGCATGCGCGTTGGCAAATGACGGGGTTAAGGCTGGCTAAAGATGGCATTTGATTTTGATACCCCGACTAATCGTCTAAATACTGACTCCATCCGCTGGGATGCTTTTAATCCCTCTAAGGTCCTGCCATTGTGGGTTGCAGATATGGACTTTCAGTCCCCACCTTGTGTGATTGATGCTCTAGAGAATCGAATCCGGCAGGGCATTTACGGATATACGCAAAGCCCCAATCATTTCAACCAATCCATTGCTCAATATCTATTTGAGCAATATGGCTGGAGCGTTGATCCCGATTGGATTGTGGTTTTACCTAACGTAGTGTCGGGACTCTATACAGCAGTGCAGCAGCTTACTAAAACTGATGAGGGTGTGTTGGTCCCTAATCCCATTTACCATCATTTACGGCTTGCATGTACCAGCTCCCATCGATCACTTCAAGAAATGCCACTTGAACTACAGGACGGCCGCTGGGTACTGCCAAGCGATCAATTAAACATCGTCTCCAATCCTAAGACCACACTAGCATTATTTTGTAACCCGCAAAATCCAGGCTCCACAGTGTTTACAAAAGATGAGCTAACAGAGTTTGGTAATTTTTGTGTAAAGAATGATTTATGGATTTGTTCCGATGAAATTCATGCGGGCCTTGTGCTAGCTGAAGATAAAAAACATATCCCCCTGGCTAGCATTAGCAAAGCCATTTCTGAAAAAACTGTCACGCTAATGTCTTTAAACAAGACTTTTAACTTCCCCGGCATTGGACTTGCTTGGGCTGTAGCTGAAAATCCAGTCTTACGTAAAGCAATTCAGACTGGACTTCATCAAACGATTGCTCCACCATCTTTAATAGCCTACACAGCCACTCTGGCAGCTATAAAAGAAGGTGAGCCCTGGAGACAAGAGCTCATTGCTTATTTAAGGAATAGCAGAGATTTAATTTATAGCAAGATTAATAGTATTAATGGGTTAAGTATTGCGAAGATGGAGGGTAGCTACCTTGCCTGGATTGACTGCACCGGACTAAATCATCCTAATCCCTATCAACTTTTTCTTGATGCTGGCTTAGCCACTTCTCCCGGCACTCAGTTTGGCCAAAAGAAGTTCGTCAGACTGAATTTTGGAACACAAAAAGTCAGGGTAACTCAAGCTCTGAATATAATTAAGTCCTGCATAAATAAAATAACGACTTAGGAATTTTTCCCTAAGTCGTTAAATTTCTTACTTGGTACGTCAGGAAGTGGGCTTGGAGCTAAAGGATTATGAGTGCTCTTCAATACAGGAATTCCATTATTAAGTACTTGCACAACGAAAACCAATATTGTGGTGACCAGCTTTCGGATTACGAGATAAAAATCTACCTCGGTATGTGGTACTAATTTCCTCCGCACTTGAATCGTGCCCGCCACCGCGAGTAGATCGGACTGGACCAGCGTTTTGGTTTTCTCTGCCATCATCTGCTTGATAGGGGTATGGTTGATAGATACTAGATACCCACTCCCATTGATTTCCAGCCATATCTAAAATTCCATATGGGCTAGCTCCGTCCGGGAATTCATTAACTGGTACCGACGAGTTATAAGGCGCCCCAAAAAGTGCCAGCTTCGCATTTGGCACTCTGTTACCCCAAGGATATTTTCGACCATCAATACCGCGCGCTGCTTTTTCCCACTCAGCCTCAGTCGGCAATCGCTTATTTAGCCAAGCACAGTATTCGCGGGCTCCAACCCAACTCACTTCATTCACTGGATGTAGTTCATAACTAAGATCCGCTTGCCATACTGAGTTATGGCGATGGATTCTGGCATCGCTATCTTGGTGATCATAAAACACCTCGCCTCGCTGATTTTGAAGACCTTGGTGATTTAGAAATTGCGCAAAATCAGCATTACTTACAGGGAGAATATCTAGATAAAATGATTTTACAAAAATAGTATGCTGTGGTTTTTCATCATCAGGGCCATTGTTAGAGCCCATTAAAAAATTTCCCCCTGGAATAAGTGCCATCGCTTTTGATGGCCTGAAGTCTTTAGAGTTTATTTGTGCATGAACAAGGGTCGAAAAATTTAACAAGGCAAAAATTGCTATGCAAATTTGCCTAACGATTTTTTTCGATATCCTCATAATTTATAAAAATTCTTTTAGTACCCGAAGACCAACACTAGCTTGCTCCTCTTGGGGCAGATGACCAATATTGGGTAAAGCAACTCTTTTGGCATTCGGCATCACCCTTAAATAATCCTCAGAGTTTGAGATGGGGATGAAAGCATCCTTATCGCCCCACATTATCAAAGTGGGCACCTGAATCTGAGATAGAGATGGCACTGGATCCTGTAAAACCGTTTGTTGCATTCGAGCCAAAATACCGCCCCGTACTCCAGGAGCTAGCATCATGTCGTAATACCGATTGACTAAGCCATCATTTAAAGTTTGTGGGTCAGCGTAAGCAGGTTCTAGATTCATTACCAAGAATGACTTCGAAAAGAAATAACGATAAAGATTAGCAACAGTGGGTATTTCAGTCTTTTTTCCGTACCCTTTTCCAGGACTTGCATAGCCATCTGGAGAAATTAATACCAGCTTACTTACTTGTTCTGGAAATTGAGCAGCAAATTGCCAGGCAAATTTACCACCCATAGAATTACCCACCATCACTACTTTTGGGATCTGGAGCTTCTTAAGAAAAGCCTCTAAGACCTCAACACTTCTCTGATCCGTGTAAATCCCACTAGGGTCCTCTCCTGTCAATCCAAAGCCCGGAAGATCTACTGAGATCACCCGGTATTCACTACTCAAATCCTTAGTCCAAGTGTCCCATGTTTGCAAGCTAGATCCAAAGCCATGTAAAAATAAGATGGGTATAGGATTTTTGGAAGGACCCGTATCTTGATAATGCAATTTGACATCCAAGACTGTGACATAGCTATTTTTTGGAGACCCATAGACTTTCTCCAGATCTGCCCTAGATTTGTCTGGGGTCCACAGCACGATTCCAGCCATTACGATTAAAGCCATCAGTAATAGCGTGATTCGCTGGAGCACCTTCTTGAACATGAGACTAAGCCTTAAGAAAATAGTGCCAATTTTTCACTCAAAATAAGACTGTAATAGCGTAAATCACCCATCAGTGGAGCCGAAGAAAACTACCTAGCTGAGCCATACAAGTCATAAATCGAATATTCATAGGAGCTTTTACTGACTGGTCAATCTAGTGCATTGAAATAGTGTTTAAGCAAATAATAATCATTAATGGCAATGTATTATGT
>ERZ1022785.91-NODE-91-length-7994-cov-9.716841_pt1 | contig 7994 bp, 8 predicted proteins | sample MGYA00521088_ERZ1022785 | MGnify/ENA primary metagenome ERZ1022785 (study PRJEB33162, sample SAMN09537587) | freshwater metagenome | isolation source: freshwater | place: Canada:Alberta | collected 2017-07 | study: EMG produced TPA metagenomics assembly of the... | reverse complement strand
TCGGCAGCGTCAGATGTGTATAAGAGACAGCTTCAAAGGCTAAGTACTGACCGAGTGTAATTTGAGTAATAAATGACCTAATCGTCATGAGATCTAGTGCACCAGATAAAGGAGTATCTAATATCTGCGCCAGAGTGAAAAGGATTGATCCAACAACACCAATAAACCAGATGGCTACAGATGCTTTAAGAAAATTACGAAGCTTCTCAGCAGATGTTGAGACTTTGCCCTCAACATCTAGGAGCAAGAACGCCATTGCTAAGAGCGCTCCGATGGTTGCAAACCCACCTAGCAAATTGAAGTATTTAAAGGTTGTGCTTAAAAAATTCATCGATCTGTAAATATTTTACGTGCATATAGAGAGAGCCCAACTGTCACTAGGACTGCTGCAAAAAGCAATACAATTACAAAGACATTTGTTCCCCAGCTGCTGCTGGCAGGTGTTTGTGATTGTGTTGGCTCTGGAGTTGGGTTCGCAGTTGAAATTACACTCGGTGCTTGATACTTAAATGTAAAACTACCTTCAAGTGGAACATCGCCTTCAGAAAGCAATGAGTATGTAACTGTGTAAGTTCCCGATTCAACAAGTGGTCTAACGCCAACGGTTGCACTCATATCAGAAATCATGATGGTGCCATCATCAACTCGGACTCCATTTGGATCTGTGACCGTGATTGAGTTCGCATCGGGTGCATCAGCTAACAACGCAACCTGACCAGTAACTGTCACATTTGTAGGGGAAACTGAAAGAGTTGAGCCGCTAATTGGATTAGTGCTTACTAATGTATTTGCAGAGGCGTTTGTTGCCCCCAGAAATACAAGAAGCAGAATCGCTGAGAAACGTATGCGGCTCACTTTTTCCTTCCATAAGGGCTTGGGAAGCTCCTCAATTCGCGCCTATCGTCTCACTTCTTTACACTTACTGCCTAGCCTTATTTAGTGAATGGAGACTGTGATGCCTACATATCAATATGCATGCACCGCATGTGACCATGAATTTGAGGCAATTCAATCCTTCTCAGATGACTCTCTGACCCAATGCCCCCAATGCAAGGGTGAAATCCGCAAGGTCTACACCGCCGTTGGCGTTGTGTTCAAGGGTTCAGGGTTTTATAAAACGGATTCAGTTAAAAAAAGTGCTACCCCTGATGTTCCAAAAGTAGCCCCAGCACCTAAGGCTGATTAATCCTCGTGATGTGGTGGTTTATCTGAAATAATTTCGGCTTCTCGTCGAGCTTGCTCGGCAGCTGCTTCAGGATCGATCTCATCTGAAGTTACGTTAGGAAAGAGATCACTCATACCAATGATTCTACATCGATAAGGGAAAGAGAAGAACATGTTTGAGAAACTGGGCCACTTCTTAGTTCAGCACCGTAAGGGCGCTGTCGTGCTTTTTGTGGTTGGAATTCTTATTGCAGGCGGCTTCGGTTCTTTGGCATTTAGTCGACTTGATTCGGCTGGTTATTCAGACCCAAAGAGTGATTCATACAAGGTGTATGAATACTTAAATGATGAGTTGAAGTTGTCTGATCCTGCAGTTGTCGTTGTAGTTGATTCAGGCTCTATCGATGTGACTGATCCAAGTGTTGCTCAAAAGGCTTTAGCGTTAGAGAAGAAAATTGCTCAAGAAGCAGGTGTGTCAAAAACGCTTTCATATTGGACAAGCGGCGGCGAAGCAACATTAAAATCAATTGACGGCAAAGCTGCATACATTCTTGTTTATGGAGATGGCGATCCATTCTCAGCCGAGGGTCAGGATCTTGGCGAACTATTCCAAAAAAATTATGATGGTCCATACGAGGGCCTAACTCTGTATTCAGGTGGTGCTGCAGTTGTCGGACATGCGATAACAAAGAAGATCTCAGAAGACCTAAAGATTGCAGAATTGATTTCAATCCCACTCACATTCATTTTGTTGACACTTGTTTTTGGTGCCCTAGCGGCATCGGCCATGCCGCTAATCGTTGGTGTGGCAGCAATCTTGGGTGCTTTCTTTATTCTTTATCTATTCACACTTTTCACAAGCGTCAGCATCTATGCACTCAACCTAACGACAGGTATGGGTCTTGGTTTAGGTATCGATTACGCATTATTAATGGTCAATAGATTCCGCGAAGAACTTCACCGTGGTAAAAGCGTAGAAGATTCGATAGTTACAACTATGGGTAGTGCCGGAAAGACTGTTTTCTACTCAGGCATGACTGTTCTTGTTACTTTATTGTCGCTGACATTCTTCCCGCTGCCATTCTTAAAATCATTTGGATACGCAGGTGTATCAGTAGTCGCACTTGCAGTTGTTGGCGCACTTGTCGGGCTGCCACCAATTCTTGCTCTGATGGGATCAAAGATTGATAAGGGCGTAGTTAGACGTTCAGCAATCACACCAAAGGAAGATGGCCGCTGGGCTCAAACAGCTCGTTTAGTAATGAAGCGTCCTGTGGCCGCAGTAGTTCTCTCTTTAGTAATCCTTGGTGTCATGGCTGCGCCAATTACTAACATTAAATTTTCACAAGGTGATGCACGAATGTTGCCCGCGGACAATAAGGCAGCTGTTGCAACGGCGCTTCAGGCAGATAGATTTGCTGGCCAAACTGGAAATCCGATTGAGATCATCATTCGAAACGGCTCAGACAAAATAGATGAAATAAACTTGTATGCAGCCAAGGTAGCTAAGGTTCAAGGCATTGTTGCCGTATTACCTCCAGAAACAATTGGCAAGGATGTACGTGTAGTTGCGTATCAAGAAATGTTGCCAAGAACTCCTGACTCACAAGCATTGATCCACAATGTTCGAGATGTGGATTCTCCAGCTGGGACATTGGTTGGTGGAGTTGCTGCCGATTACACAGATTCACAAGATGGTATTTCACGTACCCTGCCGTGGGCATTAGCGTGGGTCATGCTTTCCGTTCTTGTTTTGATATTTGTTTTCACTGGTTCAATCATTTTGCCTATCAAGGCAGTACTACTTAACTTCCTTTCTCTTAGCGCAACAATGGGGGCCCTAACCTGGGTGTTTATTGATGGCAACCTCCAATGGCTTGTTGGTTCATTCACAGTAACTGGAACGCTAGACACCTCCATTGTTATTTTGATTGCTGTAGTTGTCTTTGGACTATCTATGGACTACGAACTCTTCTTGCTGTCTCGTATTCGTGAAGAGCACTTGGCTGGAAAAACTAACGTGGAATCTGTGGCCGTTGGTCTACAAAGATCAGCTCGCATTATCACAGCGGCGGCGCTGCTACTGGCAGTTGTTTTCGCTTCATTTATTACAAGTGGAGTTACTTCAGTCAAAACAATGGGCTTTGGAGTTGCACTAGCTGTGATCCTGGATGCAACCATTGTTCGAGCTCTGTTAGTGCCTGCACTTATGCGTTTATTTGGTGAGCGCAACTGGTGGGCACCTAAGTGGATGCAACGATTTACCATTACTCACTAGTTCCCTTTAGTCTTGCCACATGGATCTAATCGCTTCCCTGCAATGTAAAGATCAGCCTGGCATCGTTCACGCGATGACCTCAGCTGTGCTTGCCTGTGGTGGAAACATTATTGAGAACCAGCAGTTCACAGATCCGAGTACAAATGAATTCGTAATGCGCACACGCTTTGAAACATCACAAGGCCTTGAAGGTGCTCAGAAGAGTTTGAATGAAGGTTTAGCTAAATTTAACCCTTCATTACATATTCGACCTACTGCTCAAAAACCACGAGCACTTGTCATGGTTACCAAAGAAAGCCACTGCCTGCGTGATCTCTTGTATTTAGAAGAGCTCGGTGAACTCAATATTCAAATTCCTCTTGTCATTTCGAATCGAGAAGATTTACGCACCTTGGTTGAATCTCATGGAATTAAATTTCTATATCTCCCGGTTTCGGAAGAAACTAAGGTGTCTCAAGAGGCGGAGATATTGAAGCAGATCAGTGACCTAAATATTGATTTCGTAGTCCTAGCCAGATACATGCAAATCATGTCGAAAGAATTCTGCAATAAGTTGCCAGGAAAGATCATTAACATTCACCATTCATTTCTTCCTGGATTTAAAGGTGCAAAGCCATATCACCAGGCCCATGAGCGTGGCGTGAAGATCATCGGAGCATCTGCTCACTTTGTGACAAGTGATTTGGATGAAGGTCCGATCATTGAGCAAGATGTTGCTCATGTGACTCATGTCGCAACACCTGAAGAGTTGATTGCAATTGGTCGCGATATTGAACGCAGAGTTTTGGCAAAAGCAGTGAAGTTTTATGCAGATGACAAAGTATTTATTGTTGGAAAGCGAACTGTAGTTTTCTCGTAAAACATTGTGTGTCCCCGGCGGGAGTTGAACCTGCGACCTACCGCTTAGGAGGCGGTTGCTCTATCCACTGAGCTACGGGGACTTAACACCAGACATGCTCCGCAAAGATTAGCGGTGCTTGGCAAAGGTTAGCGGTATAGATAACCTTCCCCTGAATCCACAATGGGTTCGAAAACTACCCGAAAGGCCAACCATGAGAGCGCTCGTTATCGGCGCAGGCGGAGTTGGCAGTGCAATCGCAAATATCGCATCCCGTAAGTCATTTATCACTGAGTTAGTTATCGCTGATTACGATGCTTCAAAAGCGCACGCTGTCACCCAGAAAATCCAAGACCCACGATTTACTTCAGTGGAGGTGGATGCCGGCGATCTGGTGGCTCTAGAGGGATTGATTAAGAAGGTCAATCCTGATGTAGTGATAAACGCTGTTGACCCGCGTTTTGTTATGCAAATCTTTACTGCCTCACAAAAAGCTGACGTGAACTACATAGATATGGCGATGTCACTTTCGGTTGCTCATCCGACTGATCCCTTTCACAAAACTGGAGTCAAGTTGGGTGATGAACAATTTTCACATTCATCTGAGTGGGAAAAGAACGGGAAGTACGCACTTATTGGTATCGGCATCGAACCAGGAATGAGTGACATCTTTGCTCGATATGCTCAAGATTTTCTCTTTAGCGAAATTGACGCAATCACAATTCTAGATGGATCAAATTTAACGGTCGATGGATTTGCCTTTGCTCCTTCATTTTCAATCTGGACAACCATTGAAGAATGTTTGAATGCTCCCTTGATTTGGGAAGATGGAAAGTGGCACACCGCTGAACCGTTTTCAGGCGCAGTGACCTTTGATTTCCCTGACGGTATCGGCCCAGTTGAATGTGTCGATGTGGAGCACGAGGAAGTTGCCTTAATTCCGCAAAAGATTAAGGCCAAGAAAGTAACTTTCAAGTATGGGCTTGGCACTGATTTCATTAACACTCTTAAGACAATTCACTTACTTGGACTTTCAAAGAAGGAAAAGGTTAATTACCGAGGAATGGAAATTGCACCAAGAGATTTCCTAGCTTCACTCCTTCCTGATCCAGCAAGGATTGGTCCAATTATGCACGGCAAGACTTGTGCAGGTGCACATGTTGCTGGACTTGATAAAGAGGGAAAGCCGTATGCCTGTTACATCTATAACGTTGTTGACAATGAATGGTCAATGAAAAATTATGGAGATCAAGCAGTTGTGTGGCAGACAGCAATTAATCCAGTCATAGCAATGGAATTAATTTCCAATGGCACATGGAAACCTGTCGGTGTTGTTGGTCCTGAATGGCTAGAACCAAAGCCATTCTTAGATCTCATCGAGTCTTACGGAAGCAGTTGGCATATTCGGGATGAGAATCCCGCAGGAATCGGGGCATAAATGGCATCGTGGGCGCTAGTTACCGGAGCAACAGCCGGAATCGGTGAGAGTTTTACTAGATTGTTAGCCGAGAACAATTACAACGTCGTGCTAGTCGCCCGCGACATGCCGCGCATGCAAGAACGTGCTCGAGCACTTGAAGAAAAGTTCAACGTGGAGACCCACATTATTCAAGCCGATCTATCTACTGATGCAGGGTGTGCTGCGGTTGAGCAATACATCGCCAACAATCAGATCGATGTCTTGATCAATAACGCTGGCTTTGGTTTAAAGAAAGCTTTCACAATGTCAGATCTTCAAGCTGAGCAGCAGCTGTTTGATGTGTTAGTTCGCACTCCTATGCGCCTTATGCACGTTGCTCTTCCGCTAATGAAGCAGCGCAACAAAGGTGTTGTCATCAATGTTTCATCAGTCGCCGGCTTTATCGCAGGTGGCACCTATAGCGCTTCTAAGTCATACCTGACCGTTTTGTCTGAATCACTTCACACCGAACTTGCAGGAACAAATATCAAGATCAGCGCTCTGTGTCCTGGATTTACTCGAACCGAATTCCATCAGCGCGGTCAAATGTCCATGAAGGGCTTACCCAGCTTCATGTGGCTAGATTCTGACAAGTTGGTTGCAAAGGCGTGGAGCGATGCGCTCAAGGGTGAGGCAGTTTCTATTCCGGGTTGGCAATACCAACTCCTTGTCTTTGTGATTCAGACTCTTCCGCGATCAATTGTTCGAAAAATTGGCATGAACCTGAAAGCAAAGCAACGCAAGTAACAGTCATACCTGCCAATTCTCGGCGGGTTACCAGCCTCCTTTGAGCACCCGGTCGGTAAGATGAGCAATATTCCAACGGAAGGTTCTTTCATGTTTCGCAAAATCGCATCATTGTCAGTAGCACTCATTGTCGCCGGTGGCGTCATGGTGGCTGTTCCAGCCGAGGCAGCAGCCAAGATTTCAAATGGTGTTGCCTGCAAAAAGTCTGGTGCAACAACAAAGACAAGCCTTGGAACATATAGGTGCGCAAAGAACCCTCTTGTATCGAGCACAAAGTTGACTTGGTTATCGATAGATTGTCTAACAGCTGCAAATGATGCAGTTAAGGCGCAGAGGTCAGCTGTTACAACGGCTGAAAACTTTAAGGCACAACTTCCAGTGATTGAACTTGGAATTACCACTGAAACTGCAAATCGAGCAGAGCTTCAGAAAAAGCTAGATGATGCGACACTTCGACAGACAGCAGCCCAGGCGAAGTTAGCAGCTGCTAAAACTGATGCTGATAAGAGATTGCTTACAACTGCAGTTGCATCTTGGACATCAGCTACACGCGCCTATGCAAGCAAGATTCGCAACATTGATTTAACCATCAAGAAGCTTGAAGCGGCAAAGCTGGCTGGAATAAACAAGCCTGCAGAACTTGCAGCAAATGTTGCTGATGCTCGCGAGAGTGCAAAGCTCATTTGCACTAAGGGCTTCTAACTCCCTAACTCTTCACGAAAAAACCCGCTGCCAACTAGGTAGCGGGTTTTTTATTGCCTATGGCTTCCCCTATTACCTATTGACTTAGGTGTTCTTATCCTTGAAAACATGCGAGTGGTCAGATTTTCAGGGGCTTGCCTTCTAACTTTCTATCTTCCGCTTCACACTATTGCTCCATCGGTTTGGTCTGAGTTACTTGCATACAATGTCGCACCCATTGCAGCTATCATCGCAATTTCTTTTGCGCCTCACGTAAGTGATGCGTTTGCCAAGCCAACTACTTCAATTGCAATTGCACTTTGGACGTGTGGATCGACAATAGCCAGTGCTGGTGCATTCTTTTTGATTCCAAATGCCTTCAGCTCCGCTTCTAACTTCATGTATTTATTGTTCTATCCCCTAGCGATGATTGGACTGCCACGTCTACTGGCAATCAAGCAGAAGCTTTCGCTCATAGAACTCGTAGATTCCACCATCTTTGGCCTTGGCCTAACTACCTTGGGGTCTGCGCTAATTATTAAACCTGTTCTTCCACATTTTGATGGCAATACACGTCAAACTTTCTTTGCAATTATTTATCCCGTCGCAGACTTAATACTTGTGTGTGTTGTTCTTGCCACTGTTTCTATGCAGGGTTACTCAAAGCGTGGCTTGATACTTTCTTTGGGCGTAGTTGTATTTGCGCTAACCGACTTTCTCTATCTATTGCAACACATCAACGGAAATTATCTGATGGGATCCATCTTGGATTTGGGCTGGATAGTTGGACTATTGCTCATCGCAGAAAGTTTTTGGCAACCAGGAAT
>ERZ1022785.90-NODE-90-length-8027-cov-8.256648_pt1 | contig 8027 bp, 8 predicted proteins | sample MGYA00521088_ERZ1022785 | MGnify/ENA primary metagenome ERZ1022785 (study PRJEB33162, sample SAMN09537587) | freshwater metagenome | isolation source: freshwater | place: Canada:Alberta | collected 2017-07 | study: EMG produced TPA metagenomics assembly of the... | reverse complement strand
TGAGGAACATCCAGGCTTGCAACATCTGGTCTCTGATGTGCAGGGACAATTATTAGAAGGCATTTCATGGGCGCAAATCCTTACCGCACTGTCTCCACCAGGTTCTGTAAGTGGGGCACCGAAATCATCAGCGACACGAGTTATAACTGCGAATGAAATAGCACGAGGTCCATATTGCGGGGCACTTGGTTGGATTCAAGGTGATCAAGCCGCACTCTCTGTTGCAATACGCATTTTCTGGAAAGATTCGCAGATTAATTTTGGAACTGGCGCAGGAATCACCTGGTCTAGTGATGCGCGGGCAGAGTGGGAAGAAACCCAACTAAAAGCAAAGCGACTGATCTCAATTGCCGGGGGAGAGCTACAGTGAAAGTAATTGTTAATGGCTCCTTGGTTCCAATTGAGCAATCACAGTGCAATAGGCAAGGTTGGCTAGAAGGTGCCGGAATTTTCGAAACTATAAAGACGGTAGATGCAAAAGCATGGGCGCTATCTCGCCATATGCGCAGAGCGGTAAATAGCGCGCGCAGACAAAACATTAAATTGCCTAGCGAGGAACTTGTGCGGGAATCTATTGCGACGCTCCTACTTACTGAACCTCATCCCGCTGGCCTTTTGAGGGTCTCTTTTGGTGCAGATGGTAATTGGGCCGCAGTTCATCTTTCTTACGCTGAAGTAAAAACAGCTGCCAAAGTTGGATCGCACCCCATTGCTCTAGTGATGGAAGGCGTTCCTGTTAAGAGCTATCCATACAACCATCGATTAGAAATACTTGAGCTTGCTCGAACCAATGGATTCGATGAAGCGCTAGTAACAAGCTCTACTGGAAAAATTTGTGAAGGTTCAGTCACTAATGTGCTTCTAAGAATCGCGGGCAAATGGTGCACCCCGCCGCTTTCTGATGGCGTGCTCCCTGGCGTAATGCGCGCTTTAGTGATTGAAAACTGTGGTGTCATGGTTCGCTCGATCGAGGTATCTGAAATTGTCGAGATTGAATCTGGTTTTTTGTTAAGTAGCCTACGAATAGCTCAGCCAATAGCATCGATAGATGGTCGAGAATTATCCCAATCACATGAATTTCGGGATGAAATAGAAGCGATGGCGCTTAGGACTTCGGTAGGCTAAGAACATGTCCCAGATATCGATCACAGTTGATGGCGCGAAAGTTGAAGTAGAAGCCGATCAACGCCCGACCCATATCTTCGCCGAGAACAAAGAAATCGTTGTGTGCAAGGTAAATGGAGTCCTGAAGGATTTGTGGACTGATCTAGTTGATGGCGATGTTGTTGAATCCGTTCTGATTTCTTCACCTACTGGCCTTGAGGTATTGAGACACTCGACGGCTCACGTTATGGCTCAAGCGGTTCAAGAAGTTTATGCAAATACCCGTCTTGGCATAGGCCCACCCATTAAAGATGGTTTCTACTACGACTTTGATCCAGAGAACACATTTAATCCAGATGATTTAACGAAGATTGAAAGCGCGATGCGCAAAATTATTAAAGAAGGGCAGCGTTTCAAGCGCCGGGTAACAACAGAAGCTGATGCACTGAAAGAGTTGGCGCATGAGCCTTATAAGTGTGAACTAATTGGTATCAAAGGTCCTGCTGGTGAAGAAGCATCTGTTGAGGTAGGCGGTGCTGAGTTAACTATTTATGACAACTTAGGTAGAGATGGAAATCCGGTGTGGAGTGATCTGTGTCGTGGGCCCCACTTGCCATCGACCAAACACATTCCGGCTTTCAAACTGATGCGAACTGCGGCTGCATATTGGCGAGGCTCTGAAAAGAATCCGATGCTGCAGCGTATTTATGGAACTGCATGGCCGTCACAAGATGAGCTCAATGCTTATTTGGAACTTTTGGCAGAAGCCGAAAAGCGTGACCATCGTCGCTTAGGCACTGAATTGGATCTGTTCTCTTTCCCCGAAGAAATTGGGTCAGGACTTGCTGTGTTTCACCCAAAGGGCGGCATTGTGCGCCGTGCGATGGAGGATTACTCACGCATTCGACATGAAGAAGAGGGATATGAGTTTGTGTACTCACCTCACTTGACCAAGGCTGCTTTGTTTGAAACCTCTGGTCACTTGCAGTGGTATGCCGATGGAATGTATCCACCAATGATTTTGGATGAGGAATACAACGAAGACGGAACGGTCAAGCGTGCTGGACAGCAGTACTACATGAAGCCTATGAACTGCCCATTCCACAATCTTATTTATAGGTCTCGTGGCCGTTCCTATCGTGAGCTGCCTTTGCGTCTGTTTGAGTTTGGAACTGTCTATCGTTACGAAAAGTCTGGCGTATTGCACGGAATCACACGTGCCCGCGGATTTACACAAGATGATGCACATATTTATTGCACCAAAGAACAGATGGTTGGCGAGTTAGATTCTTTGCTCACCTTCGTTCTTAACCTCTTGCGCGATTACGGTTTGAATGATTTCTATCTAGAACTCTCCACAAAGAACCCAGAAAAGTTTGTTGGTGAAGATTCTGATTGGGCCGAAGCGACAGAGGCCTTGCGCAAGGCTGCTACCGCACAAAATCTTGAACTAGTTTTGGATGAAGGTGGCGCTGCATTTTATGGTCCGAAGATTTCAGTACAGGCTAAAGATGCAATTGGTCGAACCTGGCAGATGTCTACGATTCAAGTTGATTTCCAACTACCTCAACGTTTTGAATTGGAGTACTCAGCCACAGATGGAACTCGCCAACGTCCAGTCATGATTCACCGTGCCTTGTTTGGCTCGATCGAACGTTTCTTTGGTGTCTTAACCGAGCACTACAGCGGAGCCTTCCCACCATGGCTTGCACCTGTTCAAGCAATTGGAATCCCAGTTGCAGACACATTTGCTGATTACCTGGGTGATGTTATCCAGCAGATGCGAAAGGCGGGCATTCGCGCTGAGCTTGATTCATCTGATGATCGTATGCAAAAGAAGGTTCGAAACGCTCAAATGCAAAAGATTCCATTTATGGTGATTGCTGGCGAAGAGGATCAAAAGGCCGGGGCAGTTTCTTTCCGCTATCGAAATGGGGAGCAGAAAAACGGTATTCCTATCAACGATGCAATTGCCGAAATCAAAAAGGTAGTTCAGGAACGTACTCAGGTTTAAGAAGTGAGTAATTCAATCGATGGCGCAGGAATGCCCGATGGATGGCAGCGTCTTTGGGCCCCACATCGCTTGGAGTATTTACGTGGGGAAAATCGTCCTTTAGAAGGAAATGATGTGACGTGCCCGTTTTGTCGTATCCCAACACTGCACGATGAAGAAGGTTTGATTGTTCATCGTGGCACGTCGGCTTATGTCGTCATGAATCTCTATCCATATAACCCGGGCCATCTTTTGATTTGCGCCTATCGACATGTTCCAGACTTAACTGATCTCACTGAGCAGGAACGAAATGAGATTGGTGAATTAACTGCTCACGCAATGAAGACTATTCGTACTGTTTCAAATCCCGAAGGCTTTAACTTGGGTATGAATCAAGGCGCGATTTCTGGGGCTGGGGTTGCAGACCATATACATCAGCATGTGGTTCCACGTTGGGGAGGGGATGCAAACTTTATGCCGATCATTGGTAAGACAAAGGTTCTCCCACAGTTACTTACATTGACCCGTGCCGAGATTGCTGCTGCCTGGTAACTACGCAACTAGTTTTTTAATAAAACTTTCCACAATATCAACACCTATTCCACGTTCGATCCACAAGGGAATGGCGGAAAAAAGCAATCCTGCCTCAAATGCGTTCTCACCAGAGTCGGCAAGTAGCTCTAGATACTCATCACGAAATTCCTGCACCAATGTTTGATGCTCCTCCTCGCTACTTCTAACGGTTATTGGATTTGTTGAATAGTCAATGATTTGTAGGTCTGACAAACTGATCAGCGCAATAGGTAGTCCAGCATCATCGTGTAAGACTAAATAGGGTGTAATCATTTGGTCAAAGACGCGAGTAGCGATCATTACTGCATCATCAAAATCTGCTTCGAGCTTTTCTAAATGTGTCACGACTACAAGACGCGGAACTTGAAACTCGTCTAAGGCTTGCCACAAATCTATGGTTGCTTGATCGATGCCAGCAGATGGATCGATGGCAAAGATTGCAAGATCTGAGTCTGGTACTGCACTCTGAGAAATCTGAGCGTTAAACACTGCGGCTACTTGAGCGGGATCAGCGCTTAGATGTCCGTAGACGTGAATTCGCAGGTCGTTGATTTGAGATTGCACTGGCTCAGCCTACGATGGTCCTTGATGTTAAGTGCACGTTTGAAGCCAGCGGTCACGCGGGTTATTACCCCAGTGGCTTCCTTCGCCCTGCGTATTGGGATTACTCCTAATGCGGTGACGTGGACTGGGGCTATTGCCGTTGTCGCATCCGCTTTGTATTTCTACCCTAAGGGTGATTTTTTCTTGGGGACTGTGATTATCTGCATTTTTGCTCTGAGTGATTTGTTCGATGGAACGATGGCTCGTATTTCGCAAAAGGGCTCTAGCAAGTGGGGCGGGTTCCTAGATTCAACAATCGATCGAATCACGGATTCGGCAATTCTGATTGGAGTTTGCATATTTCTGATCGACAAGAATGATCCGCTCGCAGTGGTAGTTATCGTCACATTGGTAACTGGAATGTTGGTGCCATACATTCGTGCAAAAGCCGAGAGCTTCAACATTGAGTGTTCAGGCGGTATCGCAGAGCGCACCGAACGATTAATTATTTCTCTAGTAGCGATCGGATTTGAAGGACTAGGCGTTCCATACGTTTTATCGATTGGCATGTGGTTATTGGCAGCACTTGGTACCTATACAGTTATTCAAAGAATGTTGATAGTTAAGCGAGCTCTATAGGTGAAAGACAATATTGCGGCGTATGCATATTTTGCTGGATGGCGGATTGTCCGTTGGTTGCCTGAGCGAACGGCATATCACTTGGCTTATGCTGCGGCAGACTTTCTCACAAAGCGCAGCGGGAAGAATGTAGCTCGTCTTCGTTCAAATCTGAGAAGAGTTAAACCGGATATCACATCACTTGATTTGGATCTATTGGTCTTTGCAGCGATGCGTTCCTATATGCGTTACTGGTGCGACACATTTAGATTTCCAGATTGGTCTCCTGAACGTGTTCGTGGAACGGTTACTGTCACCAATGAGAACCTTCTTCTTGATGCGATCTCAGCCAAGACCGGAGTAATTGTTTCTCTGCCACATGCTGGAAATTGGGACCATGCAGGTGCGTACTTTTGTGGAAAAGGCATTCCACTGGTCACAGTTGCAGAGCGCTTAAAACCTGAAAAACTATTTCTTAAATTCCTCCAGTATCGACAAGCGATGGGTATGGAAGTCTTGCCACTGGATGGAAGAGTTTTAGGCACTTTGGCACAGCGCTTGCGACAAGGAGCACTAGTGGCACTGGTTGCAGATCGTGATTTATCCCGGACCGGAATAGATGTCGAATTCTTCGGTGGACCCTCCCGAATGCCTGCAGGTCCTGCCTTGCTAGCCTTGAAAACAAATGCACCCTTGATTACAGCATTTGTTTCCTACACCGACACTGGAATTCATATCGATTTCAAGTTAATCATTCTTCCGAGTGCAGGAAGTGAAGCGCAAAAAGTATCTGAGATTGTGCAGATGACAGCTACACATTTCGAAGAGGGAATTTCGGAACATCCAGAAGATTGGCACATGCTCCAGCGCATTTGGACCGATGGTGATTTTGTGGAGCGCACATGATGTTGGCTCGTTCACTAAAGATTGGGATTGTTTGTCCCTATAGCTGGGACACTCCTGGTGGTGTTCAAAACCATATTCGCGATTTAGCAGAATTCTTGATTACTGCAGGACATCAAGTATCAGTTCTCGCTCCAGCTATCGATGAAGAGAATTTGCCTGATTACGTTGTTAATGCTGGTAAGCCGATTTCAATTCCCTACAACGGCGCAGTCGCTCGTGTTCTCTTTGGTCCAGTTGCCTTCGCTCGCGTTCGTCAATGGATTTCTAATGGTGAGTTCGATTTACTTCATTTGCATGAACCAGCGATTCCGTCGATTTCATTGCTTGCTTGTTGGGCAGCCGATGGACCAATGGTTGGCACCTTTCATGCTGCGGCTAAGCGTCAAAAGATCATTTTTGCAATAGGACCAATCTTGGAGCCAGCGATCGAGAAACTCTCAGCCCGCATCGCAGTGTCGGAAGCAGCCCGCTTGACGCTTACCGATCACTTGGACACGGATGCTGTGGTGATTCCAAATGGAATTTATGCTTCTAGATACAAAGATGGAAAACCCCAAACAAAATGGCAAGGAAATACCATCGGATTCATCGGTCGATTTGAAGAGCCTCGAAAGGGATTAAGTGTTCTTTTAGATGCTCTTCCTGTGATCGCTCGGTTTGCACCAGATGTGAAAGTATTCGTTGCAGGTCCTGGAGATTCAACTGAAGTAGAAAAAAGCATTGACCCACAATTGCGACATCGCTTTACGTTCTTAGGGAAAATATCAGAGCAAGATAAAGCAGATTTCATGTCTTCTGTTTCCATATATGTTGCGCCTAATACTGGTGGTGAGTCCTTCGGAATTATCTTGGCTGAAGCATTAGCCGCAGGAGCCTGCGTAGTTGCCAGTGACATCCCAGCATTCGATGATTTGCTCGGCCATGGGGAATTTGGGGCGCTCTTCAAATCTGAGGATCCCACTGATTTGGCTAAGGTGATCATAGATCTCTTGCGCGATGAGAAGAAAAGAACAGAGCTTGCATCAGCAGGTCGTTTGAGAGGTCAGAGCTTTGATTGGAACGTTGTAGCCCAACAGATTTTTTCCGTGTATGAAATGTCTATTGTTGGAGGCGAGAAAGTGAAGCTGGCTTCAGATACTCGCTCGTGGAATCGTTTTCTTTCTAAGGATGGCAAGTAATGACAAATTGGTTTTTGGTCGCTTTTGTCTTACTTATATCTCTCTGGTATTTATCATTCCTAGCAACACGATTGGATCGCTTGCACCATCGCGTGGAAACCAGCTGGGCTAACCTTGATGTTCTCCTCCAAAAGAGAGCTGCAGTTGCTTTGGAAATAGCCCGCAGTGATATTGCAGATCCGGCATCATCATTGCTTCTAACGGGTGCTGCATATCAAGCAAGAGATGCTGACATCAAAAGTAGGTCTGCGGCAGAAAGTGGACTCTCTGGTGCCTTAGGTTTGCTGCTCGAAGACTCAGAACACCTGTCCACTGCTGCAGATAACGCCTTGTTGACTGAGCTTTCGGCATTAACGGACAAGATCAGAGTGGCAATAGCCCTACACACAGATGCTGTCTCGCGCACTCAAATGGTACGAAGCAAGTTCATCGTCAAGTTATTTCGTTTAGCTGGCACTGCGCCGCTTCCTATTACATATGAATTTGAATCAGATGTTCTCTAAGCGCTCGATCATCTTGGTTGTTCTGTCGTGCCTACTTCTCACGGGATGCTCAGTTGTTTCCAAAATTCTTCCCAATAAAGCAGCGACCAATGCGTTAAGTGGCCGAGAAGGAATTAATGGTCCAGTGTTGGTTGTTAAAATCGATGACACTACACAAGCACATCCTCAAATTGGGTTAGAGGATGCAGACATTGTTTACATCGAACAAGTAGAAGGTGGTTTAACTCGCCTAGCCGCTGTCTTTTCCTCGGTAATCCCGCAACGTATTGGTCCCGTAAGAAGTGCGCGCATTTCAGATATTGAAATCATGGCTCAGTATGGTCGAGTTGCTTTTGCCTATAGCGGCGCACAAAGAAAACTTCTCCCCGTAATTACCGCGGCAAATCTTCAAGACTTAGGCGCTCAGAGACAAAGCCCAACAATTTTTACGACGGATCCAAATCGAAAACAGCCATTCGCGATGGTTTTGCGAGCAGATTTGTTGATGCAGAAAGTCAAGGACGAAGGACACCAAATAGATTCTGCCAAGAGCGTTGGATTTAAGTTCGGCTCACTTCAAGAAGCTGTCTCTTATACACATCTGACGCTGCCGACGATCTTACGCGTGTA
>ERZ1022785.87-NODE-87-length-8295-cov-10.474029_pt1 | contig 8295 bp, 6 predicted proteins | sample MGYA00521088_ERZ1022785 | MGnify/ENA primary metagenome ERZ1022785 (study PRJEB33162, sample SAMN09537587) | freshwater metagenome | isolation source: freshwater | place: Canada:Alberta | collected 2017-07 | study: EMG produced TPA metagenomics assembly of the... | reverse complement strand
ACGCCAATGAACTTGGTCTGCAAGAACTCATGAATTCCATCAAAGCCACCTTCGCGGCCCAACCCTGATTGCTTCACGCCACCAAAAGGTGCTGCTGGATCTGAGATGACACCCTTATTGATTGCAACCATTCCTGATTCCATCGCCTCTGCTGTGCGCAGTGCTCGGGTCAGGTTAGAAGAGAAGACATAACTAATAAGACCGAAATCGGTGTCATTAGCCATTTCGATTCCTTCTTCATCGGTATCAAAAATAACGATCGGTGCAACTGGTCCAAAGATTTCGTGAAGCAGAATTGGGTTATCTTTTTTAACGATCAAAACTGTTGCTGGGTAGAACGCGCCTTCACCCTCTGGCTTAACTCCACCAACTTCAACCTTGGCACCTGCTGCGATTGATTCATCGACAAGTTCGGCAATCTTGTTGCGCTCCTTCATAGAAACAGATGCGCCCAGTGTTGTTGTTGCATCTGTTCCGCGGCCCACAACATATGAACTCATGGACTTAGTCATCTCTGCAATGAACTTATCTGCAATGCCTCGCTGAACAAAGATGCGGTTAGCAGATGTGCAAGCAGCACCACCATTGCGCATCTTTGCAAGAGAAAGTTGCGGAATAGTTACCGCTAGATCTGCATCATCGTGAATAACAACTTGTGCATTTCCACCAAGCTCCATTGAGCAGCGAATAACGCGGTCTGCAGCTTCCTTTAGAAGGATGCGACCAGTTTCTGTAGAACCTGTAAATGAAAGGTTCTTTACGCGTGGATCATGGAGCATCTTTGAAATTGCAGGACCTGTCTTTTCTGGAAGAACTAAATTAAGAACGCCCTTTGGCAATCCTGCGCGCTCCATTAGATCCACGATGTACATCGCAGTCAGTGGAGTTTCACCAGCTGGCTTTAAAATCATTGTGCAGCCTGCAGCAACTGCTGGGCCAATCTTGCGGGTGGCCATTCCTGCAGGGAAGTTCCACGGTGTAATAAGAATAGAAAGACCAATTGGCTCGTGTGAAACAAGGATTCGCTTATCCCCTGATGGAGATTTACGGAAATCACCTGGTGTGCGAACTGTTTCCTCTGCAAACCAACGGAAGAACTCAGCAGCATATGCCGCTTCACCGCGAGCATCTGGCATCGCTTTTCCGTTTTCGCGAGAGATCATTGTTGCGATCGCTTCACTTTCTGCCGTCATTAATTCAAATGCTTTACGCAAAATTTCTGAGCGATATCTGGGAGCTGTCTTTGCCCATGCTTTTGCTGCAGCATCGGCAGCCGCAATTGCGGCATCACACTGGGCATCTCCAGCAAGGGCTACTTCAGCAATTACCGATCCGTCGCTTGGATCGTAAACAGGTAACTTTCCAACACCATCAACCCACTGGCCATCGATATATAACTGTGTATGCATAGCCTGAAGCATACGCTTTACGCTTAAAACAGTGAAGATTGTGTGGGCTGAGGTAGAGTGATACTTATTAAATTGCAGTAAATGCAATTAAAAGAGGAGTTTTAAGTGCCTAAGTCGTGGACCGATGATGCGCCAGCCCCAGAAGTTCTAAGGGATCACGCACATCTTAAGGACTCCTTTTTCTACACAATCAAACGCCGTTTATTGGGTAACCCCCTCAATCGCCACTCATTGGGCCACCAGCGCCTTGGTAAGCGTTATGCATTAGGAATTCTTTCATCTGACTGTATTTCATCGTCTGCATATGGTTCAGAACAGATTTTAATTGCGTTGCTTCCAGCGTTTGGTCTTGCCGCCTTTGCATTGTTAATGCCAATGACGGCAGTTGTTTTAACAATCTTGGTAATCATTACTTTGTCATACCGAGATGTAATCAATGTGTATACAAAGGTTGGTGGGGCATACATTGTCTCCCGAGACAACTTTGGGCCGGTTGTTGCACAAGTTGCAGCAGTAGCACTAATGCTCGATTACATCGTGACTATTGCAATTCAATCTGCTGCTGGTGTTGCAGCAATTATTTCAACTTTCCCTTCACTAAGTCCTTACAAGATCCCCATGATTTTAGTTGTGATTGTCCTACTCACCTACGGAAATCTCCGGGGAGTAAAGGAAGCTGGTAAAGCCTTTGCTCTACCAACATACTTCTTCGTTAGTTGTATGTTCATTGTTTTTTCAGTTGGTTTATATAAGCAATTCAATGGAACATTAATCCAACTAAGTGTTGAGCAGCCGGGTGCAATAGAGATCGGTCAAGAGCAAGGGCTATTGACCTTTGCGGCGATCTTCATTCTGCTCCGTGCTTTTGCAAACGGTGGTTCTTCACTTACTGGACTAGAAGCAATCTCTGATGGTGTCGCACTCTTTAAGACTCCAGAGCATGTAAATGCTCGTCGCACCCTCTACATCATGAGTACTTTGCTTGGCACATTGGTTCTGGGTGTCTCTTGGTTTGCCCACAAAATTCATGCTGTCCCTTATGAATCTGGCACCCCAACAGTTATCTCGCAAATTGCCAAAACCATCATGGGTGATGGTGTTGTTGGCCAGGTTATGTTCGTAATGGTCCAGCTTGCAACAATGCTTATTTTGTTTGCTGGTGCAAACACCACTTATAGCGCCTTCCCAATCCTGGTGAATTTTGTTGCAACAGATGGTTACTTGCCACGTCAGTTAACAAAGCGAGGACACCGTCTTGCATTCTCAAATGGAATCTTGCTTCTAGCTGGTGGTGGAATCTTCTTAGTTCTAATCACCGCAGGATCTGTTGAGCATCTAGTTGCATTCTATGCACTTGGTGTTTTCACTGGCTTTACCTTGGCCGGATTTGGAATGACACGTCATGCATTACGTAACAAGACAGGACAATGGCGAGCAAAAGTCTTTATTAATGGCTTAGCTGGCACCATTTCTTTCTTTGTTGTAATTATCTTCTCAGTTGTTAAATTCACTGAAGGTGCTTGGCTGGTCCTTGTGACTGCGCCAATACTTGTTATTTCCTTCTTACGTTTGCGTCGCCAATACACTCGCGAACAAGATGCGTTAGAAGTTAAGCAACACCAAGAACGTGCTACATCAATTGCGCGCCACGATGTAACAGTCCTGGTTGATAACGTTGATATTGCAACTGTTGGTGCGATTCGTTACGCGCGCAGTTTAAAGCCACGCAACCTATCTGCCGTCCACTTTGTTATTGATGATCGTCGCGCTGAAGCAATTCAAAAAGCATGGGCGGCGTCGGATGCTCTGGATGATGTAACACTTGAACTCATCGACTGTCCTGATCGTCGTCTTGCTAACTCTGCTTTGGATTATGCAATTCGTATGACTGAAAAGCCAGATGTTGAATTAACTTTGCTTCTTCCACGTCGTGCATACTCGGGATTCTTAGGACGTTTGCTTCATGATCAAACAGCTGAAGAAATTGCTGCGCCAATCTCTCAACTTCCACGAGTTGTTGCAACGATTGTTCCGTTCGATGTTGATCACATCACTTCTGGAAAAACTGCATTTGCAGCTCCAGCAAAGGCTGCTCCAGAAATTGCATCTAAGCCGGTTCAAAAGGCTGCTCCAGTAAATGTTGAGCCAGTAAGTCACTATGCAGAAAATGTGACACCTATTGGCAATATTGAGTGGAGAAAACGTGCTCAGGTGCAAGGGCGCGTGACATCAATTAAAACTGCCCCTCGTGACTCAGCACCAACACTTGAAGTCGAGATTTGGGATGAGACAGGTGGAGTATCACTGCACTTCTTAGGACGTCGTGAAATTGCAGGTCTTGAAATTGGTTCTCAGCTGCGCGCCGAGGGCATGGTTGGTGAAGAAGAAGGATCTATGGTGATTCTTAATCCTTCTTACGAACTTCTTGTATAAAAGTCTTAATCAATTCACCGCATTCTTCAGCTAAAACTCCGGCACGCACTTCAGTTCTAAAGGTGCTCCGTGGGTCACGAAGTAGATCCCACACCGATCCAACTGCTCCAGCCTTTTCATCCCAAGCACCAAATACAACTGTTTGTAAACGAGATTGGGCAATAGCGCCAGCACACATGGCACATGGTTCAAGTGTCACAACCAATGTGTGATCTGTTAAATGCCAATCCCCTAGTTTGTCTGATGCATTTCGAATCGCAACAATTTCAGCATGGGCAGTTGGATCATTATGTAGTTCGCGTTCGTTGTGACCGGTTGCAACTAACTCGCCAGCACTATTAAAGATAGCTGCACCAACTGGAATATCTCCGCTTGCAACTGCTTTGCGTGCTGCATCAAGTGCAACGCGCATCATTTCAATATCGTTCACAGATCCAAGAGCTCCGCAAACTCTTCGCCAAAACCTAGTCGCGCAGCGATTGCCTCAAGCTGCTCATCTGGGAATAATTCTTCATCATCACACAATGCAGATATTTCCATGCCATTCATTCCAAGATCAGCCAAGATTTCTAGATGACCAACGGGTCCTGGCTCTTCATCATCTTCTGGAATAGGAAGGTCTGCAATCTCCATTAATTCTTCCGCAACTGGATAATCAAGTGCTGCAGTTGCATCACTTAAGAACATCGAAATATGTGAACCTAAAACACGAATTAAAATAAAGAACTCTTCATCAATTGAAATCAGTGCAATTGAGCCACCATTTGTTTGTTGTGATTTCAAGCGAGTAATGATTTGTGCAATGTCATAAGGGTCAGGCAATGTGCCCAAGGTCCAACGTCCGTCCTCGTGCCAAGCCGCTACGGCAAAGTCCATTTCACTTGTGAGGTCGGTTACTACGTCATCGATTGCGTCAAAGGATTCAATCTCTTCGACGAGCTCTTCTTCGAATTCGGACATGTGCGCATACTTTCACTCATTGGAAAGGAATGAAACCCCTGTAAGGTAATACCCATGAAAGTACATGTTGCCAATCACCCACTCATCAATCACAAATTGACGGTTTTGCGCGACGAACAGACCGATTCCCCAACCTTTAGACGCTTAGTTGAAGAGCTTGTCACCCTGTTGGCATATGAGGCAACCAGAGATGTTCGTACTCATGAAGTGGAAATTACAACCCCCGTCACAAAGACAAAGGGCCAAAAATTAGCTGAGCCTCGTCCGGTCGTTGTTCCAATCCTGCGCGCAGGCCTAGGAATGCTGGAAGGAATGACTAAGTTGATTCCAACGGCTGAAGTTGGATTCTTAGGAATGGTTCGCGACGAAAAAACCTTAGCGGCAAGCACATATGCAAATCGTCTACCCGATGATCTTTCAGGTCGCCAGGTTTTTGTTCTAGATCCAATGCTTGCAACCGGTGGAACTTTGATTATGGCTTTTCACTATCTGATTGAACTTGGAGCAACTGACATCACTGCGGTGTGCATCTTGTCTGCTCCTGAAGGAATTGCTGCAGTGGAAAAAGAGTTTGCAAATAGCCGAGTACCGATCACCATTGTTACTGGCGCACTTGATGAGAAGCTAAATGAGCACGGCTATATTGTTCCGGGCTTGGGCGACGCCGGCGATCGCTTATACGGAGTTGTATAAATGGCATCCACCTCACCTGGATACGGAATCACAATTCGTGTCGAAGGCTCCCCTGATACAAACCCAGTAGCTCTAGCAACAACAGTTATTACTGGAGCTGGTGCGACTATTACGGCACTTGACGTTGTTGAATCACTTCTTGAAAAAGTAGTTATTGACATAACCTGTGACACGATCGATGCTGAACATGCAGAGCAAATTACCGCAGCCATTTCTCTCAATTCAGATTTAACTGTTCGCAAGGTAAGTGACCGAACATTCCTTTTGCACCTTGGTGGAAAGATTGAAATTGCATCAAAGGTGCCACTAAAGACCCGTGATGATCTATCTCGTGCATACACACCTGGTGTAGCTCGTATTTGCCAAGCAATCGTTGCTGACCCATCAGATGCCCGTCGCCTTACAATTAAGCGCAATACCGTGGCCGTTGTAACCGATGGATCTGCTGTTTTAGGCCTTGGAAACATCGGTCCGGCAGCAGCGTTGCCTGTGATGGAGGGCAAGGCAGCATTGTTTAAGCGCTTTGCTGATGTTGATGCATGGCCTGTTTGCTTAGACACACAAGATGTTGATGAAATTGTTCGCACGGTTCAATTGATCGCTCCCGTCTATGGCGGCATCAACCTGGAAGATATTTCTGCCCCGCGCTGTTTTGAGGTTGAAGCACGTTTGCGCGAGCTATTAGATATTCCAGTTTTCCACGATGATCAACACGGAACTGCGATTGTTGTGCTTGCTGCTCTTCGTAACGCCCTTAAGTTAGTTAAGAAGGATCTGAAATCTGTAAAGATTGTTCTTAGTGGTGTTGGCGCAGCAGGTAATGCAATTGCGCGCTTATTAACTCTAGACGGTGCAAGCAACATTATTGGTTTTAACATAAATGGTGTGATCCACCATGAGATGCAATCTGATGATGCTATGCAGCAATGGTTTATTGAACACAGCAATCCACACGGTTTCAAGGGCAGCATTGGTGAGGCGATGGTTGGTGCGGATATATTCATTGGTGTTAGTGCACCCAACGTGTTAACTGAAGCTGATGTTGCCTCAATGGCCAAGGGTTCAATTGTCTTTGCACTTGCAAATCCAGATCCTGAAATCGATCCAGTGATCGCACGAAAGTACGCAACTGTTGTTGCAACAGGACGAAGCGATCAACCTAATCAAATCAACAACGTATTGGCATTTCCTGGAATCTTCCGCGGGCTTTTAGATGCTAACGCAAACAAAATCTCAGATCAGATGCTTCTTGCCGCTGCTGCAGCTATTTCAGAGTGCGTCTCACATGACCAGCTCAACACATCATTTATTGTGCCAAGTGTTTTCGATCCCAATGTCGTAAAGGCTGTAGCTGCGGCGGTTAAGAAGTCAGTGTGATCGAACTAGCTGCCTCCTTTGATGAGCAATTTGCATCAATAGCACCTTTTGTTCTCTATCTACTTATCGGAACAATCGTTTTTGTTGAAACGGGCATCCTGTTTGGCTTTTTCCTTCCCGGCGACTCAATACTTTTTAGCGCAGGATTAGTTGCAGCAGCCCATGGTGAAGTCAATATCGTCATCTTGGTTTCAGTGATTTTCTTAGCTGCATTCTTTGGCGATCAAGTGGGATTTGTCCTGGGCAGAACGATTGGCCGGCCATATCTAGAAAAACACAACGGTCCAAGAATTCAGAAGATGATTGAGCGTTCAGAACGTTTCTATGAACAAACTGGATGGTGGGCAGTTGTTGCTGCCAGATTCTTCCCATGGATTCGCACCTTTGTTCCACCAATTGCTGGTGCTTCAATGATGAACTACTACAAGTTTTTATCAGCTAACGCACTAGGTGCATTGCTTTGGGGTGTTGGAATTACTTTGGCTGGATATTACGCAGCCACGTTGCCTTGGGTTAAAACTTCTTCCTATGGAATTGCGGCTTTCTTTATTACTGCTTCTGTGGTTTCTTCACTCGTAAGTTACCTACGCCACCGGCGATAACACCTATATAAGTCATTGCAAGTCCAGTGACTAAGTAAGCGCTCACACTCACGCCATCTGTTGGTGATACCAAATCAATAATCAAAGATCCAGCCAATTGCCCGCCAACACTAAACAGGGTGAAGGTCAAAACACCTAGATGTTGAACAATTGTTGATGTGAAAGCTATGTAGATAACACCAATTACACCACCGGTGTAGATCCACCAAGGCCCTGCTGGAAGTGGTGACAACTCGTTCTTTCCAAATAGAACACCAACAAGAATCAGAATTGCTAGAAAAGTAGTTCCTGTAATGAAGTTAAGAAGTGATGTTGTAAAGCTTTGATGGGAGTGCTCATTTATCTGACCGTTTAAAGCCCGCTGCACGCCAACAAGGGCTCCTGCAACACATCCTGCGGTAACTGCAATCATTGAAAGATTATTAGCATCAATGCGATCCCAAACTGAAACTAGGACTGCAAGCACAGTTAGCACCGCAGCCATCACTCGACGAGGTGAAATAAGTTTCTTCCCGCCTCCAGTTAGGCCAATCCGATCAACAACTAAAGACATTGCAGTTTGGCCTGCAATAGATGCCACTGAATAGATTGCAACGCCAATCAGCGGCACGATCTGCGTCTGGATAGCAACAAAGCTTCCACCAAGTGCGCCAGCCAATAACTTCCAGCGGGCTATCTCTTTACGAGAAATTGCGCCTCGTAGGTTTCTAATTCCCTCTTTAATGGGCGGGGAGAAGGGTGTAATCAGAAGGATTATGAGTAATCCTGAACTAAATGAAACTAGCGCTGCTTGTAATCCATTATCTAAGCGATATGAGAGC
>ERZ1022785.86-NODE-86-length-8341-cov-8.736544_pt1 | contig 8341 bp, 10 predicted proteins | sample MGYA00521088_ERZ1022785 | MGnify/ENA primary metagenome ERZ1022785 (study PRJEB33162, sample SAMN09537587) | freshwater metagenome | isolation source: freshwater | place: Canada:Alberta | collected 2017-07 | study: EMG produced TPA metagenomics assembly of the... | reverse complement strand
GATGCTGAGATTATCAACGCTGACTCCATGCAACTCTATAAAGGTATGGATATTGGCACTGCGAAAATTACGAATGAAGAACGCAAAGGGATTCCTCATCATCTGATGGACCTGCTAGAAGTAACAGAGGATGCAAATGTCGCCTGGTATCAAGAAAAAGCGCGTGCCGCTATCACAGAAATACATGCACGCGGCAAAAATGTAATTATCGTTGGAGGCACCGGTTTATATATAAAGGCGATCTTGGATGAACTCAATTTTCCAGACACAGATCCTGTCGTCCGCGCTGAATTAGAGTTGGAGTTTGCGACAAAAGGAATTGCTCCACTTTTTGAGAGATTAGAGAAATTAGACCCTGCTGCTGCACTTGCCATAGACAAAGCTAATTCTCGTCGCGTCATTCGTGCACTCGAGGTAATCAAAATTACAGGTAAACCTTTTACAGCTAACTTGCCACGAGAAGAAAGCTCTCGCTATCCAAATGCGCAGCAGTTTGGTTTAGTAATGGACCGAGATGCACTTTCTGAGCGGATCTCAATTCGTGTGGAGCGAATGTGGGAACAAGGATTAGTGGCAGAGGCTGAGAAGTTAATGGCAGCTGGTATTACACAGGGTGTAACAGCCCAGCGCGCTCTGGGTTATGCCCAAGTTATTGCTCAGATTGAAGAAAAGGTCACAGAAGAGGAAGCAAAGGAAGAGACTAAGCGCGCAACCAGACAATACGCGCGCCGACAAGAAACATGGTTCTCACGAGATGAGCGCATTACCTGGATCTCTCCAACACAAAATGCACTCCAGCGCATACTTGAGTCGATAAACTAAGAACAATGATTGCAACATATGGCCACGGTACCGAAAATGATTTTGTACTCATTTTTGACCCAAAGGATGAGAACTCGATAACAACTGCCCAGACAGCAGCGATTTGTAATCGAGAAACGGGCATTGGCGCTGATGGATTGATCCGCATGATAAAGCGCGATGAAAAATGGTTTATGGATTACAGAAATGCCGATGGTTCACTGGCTGAAATGTGCGGCAACGGAATTCGTGTCATGGCTCGATACCTCGTTGAAAGAGGTCATCAGCCTGAGGGAATATTTGCTATTAATACTCGGGACGGAATCAAACACTTACGGGTGCCTCTCACCGATGACATCTCAGTCAACATGGGCCAAGTAACCGATGAAGATGAAGCAATTACAGCTGCAACTAATGGGCATATTTGGAACGGTTACAACATTAGCGTTGGCAATCCTCACGCCGTTGTCTTTGTTGAGGATATGGCTGACATCGGAGCACTTGATGTTGCACCTGTCGTGCGTCCACGGGATTCCTACCCTGAAGGCGTCAACGTTGAATTTGTGAAGATAATCGAAGGCAACACAATTGCAATGCGAGTTTTTGAACGGGGCTCTGGAGAAACTCGTTCATGTGGCACCGGCACATGTGCAGTAGCACTTGCTGCAACCTTGCACACAAAGGCAAAACTGCCAGCAACCTGGATTATTAATCCACCAGGTGGCCGCTTAGAAGTTTCAATCGATGGACATTCAAATGCCACATTAACTGGGCCTGCAGTTCTTGTTCGCGATGTAGACATCTCGAGGTTTCTGGTTGAGTAAAGACTTCGATGACGAGTTCGAGTCATTGCTGCGCGAGAGCGCCCGAGTTGCTGCTGAATACGATGCCAGCGAAGAAGATGAACACAGTGATCAATCATTGGAGCTCTCTGAGCGCCATGCACTGCGTCGCGTTAAGGGTTTCTCCACCGAACTTCAAGATATTTCTGAGGCTGAGTATCGCCAACTACAACTAGAACGAGTTGTTTTAGTTGGTGTGTGGACTGAAGGCACAATTAAAGATGCAGAGAATTCACTTGCAGAGCTCAAAGCATTGGCAGAGACAGCTGGTTCTGAAGTTCTAGAGGGTTTGATTCAGCGAAGAGATAAACCAGACCCTGCGACTTATATTGGTTCAGGAAAGGTAATCGAGCTAAAGCAAGTTGTTATGTCTACAGGAGCTGACACGGTTGTTTGTGACGGAGAACTTTCACCTTCGCAGCTGCGACAACTAGAAGATAAGTTGAAGGTCAAAGTTGTCGATCGCACCGCATTAATTTTGGATATCTTTGCCCAGCATGCAAAAAGCAAAGAGGGCAAGGCTCAGGTTGAGTTAGCACAGATTGCTTATCTATTGCCGCGTCTTCGCGGTTGGGGAGATTCACTGTCTCGCCAGGTAGGTGGTCGCGCAGCCGGTGGCGCAGGTATTGGTGGTCGCGGACCGGGTGAAACAAAGATTGAAACAGATAGACGTCGCATCAGAGACAAGATGGCAAAACTTCGACGCGAGATCGCTGAAATGAAGGTTTCCAGAGATACCAAGCGACAAGAGCGTCGTCGTTTCAATATCCCATCTGTTGCTATTGCTGGTTACACAAATGCTGGCAAATCATCGTTGCTCAACAAATTAACAAATGCTGGCGTTCTTGTAGAAAACGCTCTGTTTGCAACACTAGATCCCACCGTGCGCAAGTCTGAAACCGCAGATGGTCGTGTCTATACATTAAGTGACACTGTCGGCTTTGTTCGACACCTGCCACATCAATTGATCGATGCCTTCAAATCGACACTAGAAGAGGTCTCTGAATCAGATCTAATCGTGCACGTTGTTGATGGATCTCATCCTGATCCATTTGAACAAATCCGAGCTGTCAGATTAGTCATTGATGAAATCGGCGGAAAAGATATTCCCGAAATTATTGCCATAAATAAGGTTGATATTGCCGACCCTGAAGTGATTTTGGAAATTTTGCGAAAAGAGCCAAATAGTTACGCCTTTTCAGTTCGTACCGGTTTTGGAATCGAAGGCTTATTACATGCAATTGAAAGTTCGTTGCCAAAGCCTTCGGTAGAGATCAATGTGGTAATTCCATATGATCGAGGAGATCTAGTCCACGCGATCCATGAAAGTGGAGAAATCTTTTCTGAGCAGTATTTACCTGAAGGTACTTCGATTCACGCCCGAGTTAATGGGGGGTTGGCTCAAAGGATCGAGAATTCCCATCCGAGTGGGGAATAACACCGACACGCCGCCCCGCATATCCGACATAACCCAGCCAAATGCGCCATGATGCGCCCGAAAGCATTTGCGAAGGATTATTGAAGGGCGGTGAGAGCAATGGCAACAGATTACGACACACCCAGAAAAACTGATGAGGAACTTCATGAGGAGTCTCTAGAAGAACTCAAGGCTAAGCGTGTTGATGCTCAATCCGGTCAGATCGATGTAGATGAAGCAGAAGCTGCAGAAAATCTTGAGTTACCTGGTGCAGATCTGTCAGGTGAAGAGTTAGCGGTTCGAGTTGTGCCAAAGCAAGTTGATGAGTTCACATGCTCACGATGCTTCTTGGTTCATCACATCACCCAGCTTGCTAAAGGCGAAGGCGCTAAAGCTGTTTGTAAAGAGTGCAATTAGCTCTTTAGTTTTTTATAGCTTTTATCAATTCAGCACCGGCGTTACTACTAATTAACCAATATGGCGTTGAATCGCGATTGTCATTTATCGCGATTTGAATTCCTTTAGTGGCCCAAAATCTAATTGCTAGGAATGCTTGGGGATCTGCATCTCGAGTTCTAACCCGTTTGATTCCTTCATTATCTAGATTTATGCAATCGCCAATAAATCCGAGAGCGATATGTGCCTTGCCAACCCGAAGTTCTTTTTCATTGACCTCAATATTTAAGGCGGTTGCAAAATACATCCAGACCAGAGCACCAGTAACCAAAACCAAGGCAATTAAGGCTGCATTGTCTCCGAGGGCAGACCAAATCGAAATTACCAATGAGAGCATGAAGAAGTAAATAACGGCCAATAGCCATAGTGGTGCACGTATCACTTCGCGGTAACGCATGGGTATTACCGTATCGGATTTGAAGGCGGTAACCTTGCCATATGGCTCGGATTCCAAGCACTACAGCTCCTGAGGGTTCACCTATACCGGAGCGTCACGAGCAAGCACCAGTTCCTGGTTCAAAAATTCCTTCACACTTTGGACATTGTTTTGGTTGTGGCGAATTACATCCAACTGGATTGCATCTTGTTGCTTATGCTGGCGAAGGTTTAGAAATCTCCGCAGAATTTACCGTCACTGAAAACCATCAAGGAGCACCTGGTCTAGCTCATGGTGGACTCTTATCTTTGGCATTTGATGAAGCACTTGGCAAGTTGATGTGGTTGCTACGCGCACCTGCCGTAACTGGCCGGTTGGAAACCGACTTCATTAAGCCGGTGCCTATGGGCAGCACATTGCACATCACCGCAGAAATCACTGGTCAGGTAAATCGTAAGGTTTACACATCTGCTATCGGTCGCCTTAATTCACCAGACGGTGAAATCGCTGTTCGAGCTGCAGCACTTTATATAATTGTTCCTATGGATCATTTCTTGAATAATGCACCTAAGGAGTACTTAGAGCACATTGCAAAGACTCCAGAGTTATTGGCATTTGTTGATCCAACTTTCGAGATCAACCCGTAATTATGGCGAATTTGCAGGTGTTGATTACACGTTTAGATCCATCGATTCCGCTTCCGGTATATGCCAAAGGTGGCGATGCTGGCGCAGACATCGTTACTCGCATTGATGTGACTTTGCAGCCAGGGGAGCGGGCGTTAGTACCTACAGGTATCGCTATCGCATTGCCAGATGGTTATGTGGCGCTGGTTCATCCGAGATCAGGATTAGCAATTAAGCATGGCGTAACAATGGTAAATGCTCCAGGAACAGTTGATGCTGGCTATCGCGGAGAGTTGCAATGCATCATGATTAATCACGACCCAAAGGAAGCAATAACTTTTCACAAAGGCGATCGCATTGCACAGTTGGTAATTCAGAAAGTAGAACGCGCGGAATTCGTTGAAGTTAAAGATCTGCCGGGTTCTGGCCGCGGCACGGGTGGTTTTGGATCTACGGGAAAATCATGAGCCAGCATCACGAAGATCGCGACAAAGTTGTTAACGCTTTAGGCGGAAAAAAAGGCCTGATCGATTCCGGAGTGCCAGCTGTTGTTTTCTTAATTGTTTTTAACTTTACACAAGAGGTAAACACGGCAATTTGGGCCTCACTTTCACTCTCAATCACCTTAGCCATCATTCGATTGATCATGAAAGATACGATCCAGCATTCTGTTTCTGGGGTAATCGGAGTTTTGATTTGCGCCTATTTTGCTAATCGCAGCGGAAACGCATCAGATTTTTATATTCCGAAGCTGCTCACAAACCTTGGATATGGAACGGTGTATTTGATTGCCAATGTTGCTGGGTGGCCAATCTTAGGTCTTGTTCTAGGTCCACTTTTGGGCGAGAACCTGACCTGGCGCAAGAATCCTGCGCGCAAGAAGATGTATATCAAGGCAAGTTGGCTTTGGGTTGCGATGTTCTTCCTGCGAATTGCAGTTCAGTATCCGATTTACAAGAGCGGTAACGTGAATCTATTAGGCACCGTAAATCTTGCTATGGGATATCCATTATTTTTCATTACGGCTTATGCAACATGGTTGGTGATTAAGGCTGGACCGCCTGCACAAAAGGTAGCTGATTAAGAAATAAAGCAGGCTTTAATTTGAGCTTCGGCATCTGCTGATGCTACAAAGAGCAATTCATCTCCAGCAGCAAAAACATCATGTGCTTTAGCTGTAATTACTCGGCCGTCTCTAACTATGGCTGCGATTGCTGCATTTTCAGGTAGTTCAATCTCTTCAACAGTCTTTCCAATACATGCAGAACCATCCGGCAAGGTGAGTTCTACGAGGTTTGCTTGACCTTTTCTAAATGAGAATAAGCGAACAACGTCACCAACACTTACCGCTTCTTCAACCAGAGCTGAAATGATGCGCGGCGTGGAAACAGCAACATCTACTCCCCATGAAGAATCAAACAACCATTCATTCTTTGGGTGATTAATTCTGGCAACTACGCGTGGGACGCCGTACTCAGTCTTTCCAAGAAGGGAAGTCACAAGGTTTGCTTTGTCATCACCAGTTGCTGCAACTAGTACCTGGCAGTTATTGAGGTGGGCGTTATCAAGTGATGTGATCTCACATGCATCAGCCATGAGCCACTCAGCATCCGGCACGCTCTCGAGTTTTAGAGCCTTTGGATCCTTATCGATCAAGAGAACCTGATGCCCATTATCCAAAAGTTCCCGAGCGATGGCTCGTCCAACATTTCCGGCTCCTGCTATTGCAATTCTCATTGACGTTCACCTTCTGGGCTACTTGCAAGAATTTCTTCAGTACGTGCAACATCAGCATCTGAGACCATCACGTGGATTAGATCGCCCTGTTGCAAAACAGTGTGTTCGTCAGGGATCAAGCCTTCACCTAAGCGCGTAATGAATGCAACGCGTGCGGGTGTGAGGGCATCAATGAGAAGAATTGGACGACCGTACCAATCATTGTGTGGGTGCACTTCACACAACTGAACCATTCCAGTCGCATCGCGCCATTCAGATTTAGAACCCTCTGGAGAAAGACGTCTCAAAATCTGATCTGTCGCCCATAAAACTGTTGCAACGGTTGGAATACCTAAACGCTGGTAAATTTCTGCACGGCCTGGATCATAAATACGAGCAACAACATTTTGAACACCATATGTTTCGCGGGCCACACGAGCTGCGAGAATATTTGAGTTATCACCATTACTTACAGCTGCAAATGCATCTGCATCTTGAATACCTGCTTCAAGTAGAACTTCGCGGTCAAAGCCCACTCCAGTGACTGTGCGTCCTTTGAAATTAGGACCTAGACGGCGGAATGCTTCACGAGCCTGGTCGATGACTGCGACGGTATGGCCGGCTGCTTCGAGTTCGGTCGCGAGTGATGAACCAACTCGACCGCAACCCATGATGACTACGTGCACAGGAGGTAACTTACACCCATAGGCTTACATCCATGGCATCGAACAAGAGTTCAACCCTAAAAACCGGCGATCTCGTGCAGGTCACCATCGAAAAGGTGGCACACGGGGGACATTTTATTGCGCGCCATGACGGGGCCGTGATCTTCGTTCGACATGCGATTCCAGGTGAAAACTGCACAATTCAAATTACCAGCACCGGATCATCATTTAATCGTGCCGATGTAGTCTCCGTAGAAGCGCCATCTGAGTTTCGAGTTAAGGCCCCATGTTCATTTGCCAATCGAAATGGTTGCGGCGGATGCGATTTTCAGCATATTTCAGTTGAACATCAACGAACATTAAAGTCTGATGTAATTGTCGAGCAATTCTCGCGTATTGCAAAGATAGAGATGCGGGTAGAGGTCGAAGAAGTTGGGGAGAGCACCCATTGGCGGACACGGGCTATTGCAACTACTGACCGTAATGGAAAACTGGGATTCTATAAATCAAGGTCTCACTCGATTGCTCCTGTTACAGATTGCATAATTTGTGTTGAAGGTATGGACTTTAGTGAAATTGCAAGCCGTGACCTTAAGGGTGATGTACGAGTTGAAATTAGTGCCTCAAATACCGGTGAACGCTCTATTGCTCTAGCGCCAACACGTGGTGAAGAAAAAGCCAGATTAACTGAAGGTCCTGCAGTGCTGCATGAGAATGTATTAGGAAGATCATTAGAAGTCAGCCAAGAATCATTTTGGCAAAGTCACAAAAAAGCACCAGAAGTACTAACGCAAGCTGTACTTGAATTTGCACAGCTGAAATCCGGGGAACATGTCTTAGATCTATATGGTGGAGTTGGATTGTTTTCAGCAGCAATTCTCGAGGTAGTTGGACCAACAGGACATGTTGATTTGATTGAAGGAAGTAAAGCTGCAACAGCTGATGCAGCTAGAAACTTTGCAGCTTTCTCGAACATAACAATTGCAACTGGCGATGTCGCAAAGTTACTTCCACGAATTACGGCAGCTGATGTCGTTGTTTTGGATCCACCTCGAGATGGAGCGGGCAAGGAAGCGGTTGCTCATATAGCCAGATTGGCACCTCGCGCAATTGTGTATGTGGCATGTGACCCTGCTGCTTTGGCCAGAGATACTGCCTATCTTGCAGATTATGGATATTCGCTCGTAAAAGTGCGTGCTTTTGATCTGTTTCCAATGACACATCACATCGAATGTGTTGCTCTGTATGCGCGCGCTGAGGTATCTTCAGCACTCTAAAGGCTTCTACGAAAGGCAAATAATGAGTAAAAACTCTTTTAACGCAAAAAAGAATCTAGATGTTGCGGGCAAGAGTTTTGAGATTTTTGATATCTCCTCTATTGAAGGTGCTTCAAACCTTCCATTTAGCCTCAAGGTTCTTTTGGAAAACTTACTTCGCACCGA
>ERZ1022785.80-NODE-80-length-8607-cov-4.391487_pt1 | contig 8607 bp, 9 predicted proteins | sample MGYA00521088_ERZ1022785 | MGnify/ENA primary metagenome ERZ1022785 (study PRJEB33162, sample SAMN09537587) | freshwater metagenome | isolation source: freshwater | place: Canada:Alberta | collected 2017-07 | study: EMG produced TPA metagenomics assembly of the... | reverse complement strand
TCCCTGCTTGATGTAGCCCTCGATCTGTTCTGGGGTTGGGTACATTGAATTCTCCTTTAATGTCTGAGCTTATAGCCCTTTTGCAACATTCTTAAGGCAATCACCGAGACCGCTATAAAGAAAGAGCCCACGATTGCTAAGCTAGTCCACGGGGAGATATCCGATACCCCAAAAAAGCCAAAGCGAAATCCGTCAATCATGTAGAAAAAGGGGTTGAAATGCGACACTATTTGCCATGCTGGCGGCAAAGAGTGAATGGAATAGAACACTCCAGACAACATAGTTGCTGGCATGATAAAAAAATTCTGAAATGCGGCAAGCTGATCATATTTGTCAGCCCAGATACCGGCAATCAAACCTAGGCTTCCTAAAATAGCGGCGCCTAAAAAGGCAAACGTCAAAATCCATAGTGGATATTCAATACTAGGCAATCCATACCAAGCGGTGATTAACAAGACACCGAGGCCCACAACAATACCCCGAAATACGGCAGCCAATATATATGCTGAATAAAACTCAAAGTGACTTAATGGGGCAAGCAATACAAATACCAAGTTACCAGTCACCTTTGATTGAATTAAAGAAGATGAAGTGTTCGCAAAAGCGTTTTGTAATACCGTCATCATAACTAGGCCAGGAATTAAAAAAGCAGTGTAGCTAAGGCGACCATAAATTTCCTTGCCTTCAAGCACATGGCCAAAAATCATCAGGTACAAAATCGCGGTCAGTACTGGTGCTGCAACCGTCTGAAAAGCAACCTTATAAAAACGCTTAATTTCTTTACGTAGTAGCGTTGGAAAACCGCTGCCATATTCCAAGATAGGTTTATTGAGGGCATTTTTCATAAAGTACTGCCCGACATAATATTGACAAAGACATCTTCTAAATCAGTTTTACCTTCTCCATCTTTTTTAACCGAACCATGGCGAGCCAATAAATTTGCCGTGGTATCCAGAGCAACAATCTTGCCTTGCTTAAGCATGGCAATACGTTGACACAATGCTTCGGCCTCTTCTAAGTAATGCGTTGTCAGCACAATCGTATGGCCATCTTGATTTAGTCTGCTAATAAATTGCCATAAAGATTGACGAAGCTCCACATCAACACCAGCTGTGGGCTCATCCAAAATAATGACAGGTGGCCGATGCACTAGGGCTTGAGCCACCAATACACGACGCTTCATGCCACCCGACAAGGAACGCATATTGCTATCTGCTTTATTGATGAGATCAAGATTGGCCATGATCTCATCAATCCATGCATCGTTATTGCGAATCCCAAAATAACCCGACTGAAAACGTAAGGTCTCACGTACCGTAAAAAAGGGGTCAAAAACCAATTCCTGCGGAACAACGCCTAGCATCCGTCGCGCATCACGAAAGCCCTTCTGAACATCAGCCCCCATAATGGCCGCATGCCCTCGATCAGGCCTTACCAAACCAGCCAAAATAGAAATTAAGGTGGTTTTACCGGCACCATTAGGACCAAGAAGGCCAAAAAATTCGCCTGGCTCAATGACCAAGGAAATGTCATCAAGCGCTGTTAATGCTCCATAGTTTTTGGTGATGTTTTGAATCGATATAGCTGAATGCATGCGCTTACAAACCTAGCAAAGCAGAGATGCCATACACACCAGCTAATACTTTTAATTTTTCAGGGGCATGCTCTACCACTAGAGACTGGCCATTAACCTGCAGGGTTTTTTGCCAAGCTAATAACACCGTCAGCACGGTTGAATCAAAATCCTTTAGCGCGGAACAATCTACTCTTCTTAATTCAGAAAGATTGGACAAGCCCTCTTGTTGAAGCTGTAAGACATTTTCCTGCGTCACTACTTGGGGCAAACAAAAGGGCATTATGTTGATTTCTATTTAAATGGGCTTACTTAGTTGCAGCCAATTGCTTATTACGGTCTTGCAAAAACTTCACTAAACCATCAATCCCATTTTGACTAATTTGATTAGCAAATTGATTGCGATAGGCCTCAACTAACCAAGCGCCCATAATATTCATGTCATAGACCTTCCATCCATTGCTACCCTTTTCAAGACGGTAATCTAGAGAGATGGGATCTCCACGGCCAACAACAACAGTTTTAACAACGACCTCTTTATCGTCTGGTGCCGCTCTTAATGCCTTAAATTGCACAGTCTGATCACGTAACTGACTTAAGGCGCCCGAATAGGTTCTCATTAATAGCGTTTTAAATTCTAATGTCAAGATGGCTTGCTGCTCTGGAGTCGCCTTTTTCCAATTGGGGCCCATGGCCATTTCAGTTGTACGGCGCATATCAGTAAATGGGACGATCTTCTTTTCAACCAGCTCCATTACTTTAGGAATATTGCCCTTTTGAATATCTGGGTCAGCCTTGACCGAAGTCATAACATCCGTGACTACCATCTTAATTAATGCATCAGGCGGAGTATTTTGATCAGGCGTTTGGGCAAATATGGTGCCAGACAGTAGCAGCAAGGCTGTAGCAATCGATGCTGAAATGATGTTGTTCGCTTTCATATGCTTTGTCCCATCTGCTCTTATTGAAGTAGAGCTAATTTTAGCTCTTTAAACGATTTTGCTTATTCATAAGGATTTTCATAAGCCGGCATGAGAGGCTCCTCATCATTACGCCCCTCATTAATCTGATATTCACGTCGCTGTAAATAGGCATCTCGCAGAAAACTATATTTATCAATCGCCGCGCCATCTAATAGATCGCCTGCTTCATAGTAGGTGTTGCGAGCATTCACCACACGCAGCCCTGTAATACTATTCCTGAGGCCAACATCGGGGATGTACTTAAATAGGTAATCCGTCTCTAGGTCCGATGCTGTTCCAAATACGTCTCGAACGGTGCTAGGGCCAAAAAATGGCAGCACAACATAAGGGCCCGAAGGAATCCCCCAGACCCCAAATGTTTGACCCCAATCCTCTTTGTGTTTTTCGAGTCCGCCAGGAGTTGCCACATCCATCAAGCCGCCTAATCCAAAAATCGTATTAACGGCAACCCGCATCAAATCATTGAACGCATAATCCGGCCTGCCCTGTAATAGATTTTGCAAAGCCGTATATATGTCACTGTAATTACTAAAGAAGTTATAGATACCCTCACGCACAATCTCAGGCAAGATAAAACGGTAAGCAGCAACTACAGGCTTGAGAAGATAAGTGTCTAAGCCCTCATTGAATTCAAATACGGAGCGATTGAACGACTCCCAAGGATCTCGGGGAGATGGCTCAACACCAGCAGGGATAGAGGCACACCCCACGAAGAAGCATGTTACGCTTAGCAATACCAAGCGCTTCAATCTGCCTGCCCACAAAATCATTTTGCTGCGCCCTTTTCTTGACCGCCATCAGCTGCTTTGTTGTACAAAAACTGACTAATCAAGTTTTCCAATACAACTGCTGACTGCGTTTGAGAAATCTTTCCACCTTCGGCCAACATATCATCTGACCCACCAGCTTCTAAGCCAATGTATTGCTCGCCCAATAAACCAGAGGTTAAGATTTTGGCAGCAGAATCTTTAGGAAACTTGTAAGAGTCTTCAATTGTCATCACCACTGTAGCTTGATAGGTTTTGTCATCAAAAGAAATATTGGCAATGCGTCCGACAACTACTCCAGCACTCTTGACCGGAGCGCGTGGCTTCAGGCCCCCAATATTGTCAAAGCGGGCAGAAATTTTATAAGTCGGGGCAAAAGAGACGGCATTCATATTGCCCACTTTTAAGGCTAAGAAGAATGCTGCCAACAAACCGATGACAACAAATATTCCGACCCAAACATCAATTGCACTTTTTCTCATAAGAACCTCAGTTTATTCTTTCTAATTTGAGAACATCATTGCGGTAAGCAAGAAATCCAATGCCAAAACTGCTAAGGACGAAATCACAACGGTACGGGTCGTTGCTTGTGAAACACCCTCTGGCGTAGGACGAGCTTCATACCCTTGGTAAAGCGCAATGAATGTCACAGCCACACCAAACACTACACTTTTAATAAGGCCATTTCCAATATCGGAAAACAGGTCTACACCACCCTGCATCTGAGACCAAAATGCCCCAGAATCGACCCCAATCAAAGGAACACCCACAAAGTAACCACCGATAACACCTACAGCCGTGAAAATAGTTGCCAAGATAGGCATGGAGATAATCCCTGCCCATAAGCGAGGGGCAATAACACGCGCCAAAGGATCGACAGCCATCATCTCCATCGCACTTAATTGCTCGCCTGCTTTCATCAAACCAATCTCGGCAGTCAAGGAAGTGCCTGCACGTCCTGCAAACAATAAGGCAGTAATGACGGGACCCAACTCTCGAGTCAATGACAAAGCAACCAATAAACCTAAGGCCTGCTCAGAGCCATAGCGATTTAGCGTGTAGTAACCCTGCAGGCCCAAAACAAAACCGACAAACAATCCAGAAACAGCGATGATGACAAAAGAATGATTGCCAACAAATAAAATTTGATCGATAACTAAACGTGGTCTTCTGAGTAAAAATCCTGAACGAAAAATCACTGCAACAAATAAACGCGCAGCATGCCCAAGATTACTAATATTGCGACGAATAAAAAATCCTAGGTCGCCCAATAGGTTGATTACTTTATGGAGTGCTGACATTAGGCCTTCAATCCAAAATCTTCAGCCAGACTTTCGCCTGGATAGTGAAATGGTACTGGGCCATCTGGTGCGGCATCTAAAAACTGTCTTACAAAAGGATCCGTAGAGCGACTTAATTCCTCTGGTGTACCTTGTGCACCAATACGGCCATTAGCAATAAAGTAAACATAATCAGCAATTTCAAATGTTTCTTCAACATCGTGTGTAACCAATAAACTCGTGGCTCCCAGAGCATTGTTCAAGTCGCGAATTAAGCGCGCGGTAATGCCAAGCGAAATAGGATCTAGGCCAGCAAACGGCTCGTCATACATGATAAGTGGAGGATCGAGTGCGATTGCTCTAGCAAGCGCAACGCGTCTTGCCATACCCCCAGAAATTTGGGATGGCATTAAGTCACGAGCACCACGTAAACCCACTGCATTCAATTTCATGAGCACTAAGGAGCGCAATAATTCTTCACTTAAGTTGGTATGTTCTCGAAGTGGGAATGCGACATTCTCAAATACACTCAGATCTGTAAATAGTGCGCCAAACTGAAATAACATACCCATGCGACGACGCGCTGCCATGAGCTCGACTGCATTCATCTTACCAATGTCATGACCTTCAAATAAAACCTGTCCGGATTGAGCAATATATTGACCACCAATCAAACGCAAAATAGTTGTCTTGCCGCAACCAGATCCGCCCATGACTGCAACAACTTGGCCGCGACGAAACTCCATATTGAGTCCCGACAGAATCTGACGGCCATCTGGAGCATAAGCAAAGTCGACGTCCTTGATTTCAACGACGACTTCGCCAGCAGCTTTTTTTTCTGCATTCAAAGGAGGTAAATGACCGCTGTTCATATCCCCTTATTATCGGGGTAAAACAGATGACCCCATTAAATACTGGTCAACTGCTTGAGCGCATTGGCGACCTTCACGAATAGCCCAAACCACCAAAGATTGACCACGGCGCATATCGCCCGCTGCAAATACCTTAGGGACATTCGTTTGATATGCATTTTGACCATCTTCAGTCGCTTTTGCATTGCCTCGGGCATCTTTTTCAACGCCAAACGCATTTAATATCTGTTGAACTGGTGATACGAATCCCATTGCTAAGAGAACGAGGTCAGCCTTGATCTCAAATTCAGAGTTCGGAACTTCTGACATTTTTCCATCTTTCCACTCCAAACGCACACCAATGAGTTTCTCGACTTTGCCATTTTTACCTTCAAAACGCTTAGTTCCCACAGACCAATCGCGCTCACAACCCTCCTCATGGGATGAGGAGGTACGTAATTTCGTTGGCCAATAAGGCCATACCAAAGGCTTGTTCTCCACTTCTGGTGGTTGTGGCAACAATTCAAACTGAGTGATTTGTTTAGCGCCATGTCGATTCGATGTACCAACACAATCTGAACCTGTATCGCCACCACCAATCACAACAACATGTTTATCTGTTGCACGAATTTCGTTTTTGAAATCACCCGCATTCTCTTTGTTTTGAGGAATCAAAAACTCTAATGCATAGTGCACGCCAGCCAACTCACGTCCTGGAACAGGTAAATCCCGTGGCTGCTCAGCACCACCGGTGATCACTACCGCGTCGAAATCTTTCATCAACTGCTCAGGAGAAACTGTCTTATTAGAGTAGTTCTTAACTTCAGCGCCCATCGCTTCTTTGCCAACATAGACGCCAGTTTCGAATGTAACGCCTTCCGCTTGCATCTGCTCAACGCGGCGATCGATCAACCATTTCTCCATCTTGAAATCAGGAATACCGTAACGCAGAAGTCCACCAACACGATCATTCTTTTCGAAGACGGTGACATCATGACCAACGCGGGCTAACTGCTGAGCAGCTGCCATACCTGCAGGCCCACCACCTACAATCGCAATCTTTTTGCCAGTCTTAGTTTTAGGTGGCTGAGGCTTCACCCAGCCACTTTCCCAACCCTTATCAATAATGGCATGCTCAATTGACTTAATGCCCACAGGAGCACGATTAATGCCCAGGGTACAAGCTGCTTCGCAAGGAGCCGGGCAAATACGACCCGTGAACTCAGGGAAGTTATTAGTAGATTGCAAAACATCTAATGCATTCTTCCAATCATTATGGAAAACCAAATCATTGAAATCAGGAATAATGTTGTTGACTGGGCAGCCGCTATTACAAAACGGAATGCCGCAATCCATGCAACGTGCGCCCTGAACCTTAGCCTCTTCATCGGTTAAAGCAGCTACAAATTCTTTGTAGTGATGGAGTCGTTTAACGGGCGCTTCATATGTTTCATCAACGCGCTCGAACTCCATAAATCCAGTGACCTTACCCATATTTAATCCTCAGTATCTTTTCTTAATGTCCGTATTAATTAAGCAGCAATCGTTTTCTTCTGAGCTTTTTCCCACAACTCACCCAAGGCACGCTTGTACTCAGTTGGAAGCACCTTCACAAAACGACCTCGGGCATTTTCCCAATCAGCTAATAGCGCTTTGGCACGCTCTGAGCCAGTATGGCGGAAGTGACGCTCAATTAAACCCTTCAAAATTTGCTCATCTGTTAAGCGCTCACCACCATCCTTAACATCAACTGGTGCATGCCAATCAGATTGAGGAATCTTTGCGATCTGCTCAGCCGAAGGGAGCACTTTTTCTAAAGTCGCCATACTCGTGTTGCAACGCTTATCAAACATGCCATCTTCGTCGTATACATAAGCAATACCACCGCTCATACCAGCCGCAAAGTTTCGACCTGTTGTGCCCAATACGACTACCGTTCCACCAGTCATATATTCACAACCATGGTCACCCGTACCTTCTACAACAGTAGTGGCACCAGAGTTACGAACCGCAAAACGCTCACCAGCTACGCCATTAAAGAAGGCTTCACCAGCAATAGCACCGTAAAGAACGGTATTACCAACAATGATATTTTTAGCAGTATCGCCACGGAACTCATGTGGGGCACGAACAATGACACGTCCACCAGAGATGCCCTTACCAACGTAGTCATTGCCATCACCCACTAAATCAAGGGTGATACCATGCGCCAAGAAGGCTGCAAAGCTTTGTCCAGCCGTACCATTTAATTGAATATGGATAGTGTCATCGGGCAAACCAGCATGGCCATAGCGCTGAGCAACTTCACCGGAGAGCATTGCACCAACAGTACGGTTGACGTTCTTCACGGGAACAATGAAGGAAACCTTTTCGCCACGCTCAAGAGCAGGCTCACTCTTCTCGATCAAGATATTGTCGAGTGCATTGCCCAAACCATGATCTTGTGTAAGCACTTGATAGCGTGGAACATCGCCTGCAACTTGTGGCTCAGCAAAGATCTTGCTGAAATCCAAACCATGGACTTTCCAGTTATCGATACCCTTGCGAGTATCTAATAAATCTACGCGACCAATTAAGTCATCAAATTTACGAATACCCAGTTGCGCCATGATCTCGCGCGCTTCTTCTGCAATGAAGAAGAAGAAATTCACTACGTGCTCTGGCTTGCCGGAAAACTTTTTACGTAATTCTGGATCTTGAGTTGCCACACCTACAGGGCAGGTGTTTAGATGACACTTACGCATCATGATGCAACCCTCAACTACCAATGGGGCAGTCGCAAATCCAAATTCATCAGCACCTAATAAAGCACCAATAACAACGTCACGACCGGTCTTCATTTGACCATCAGCTTGGACTCGAATACGGCTACGTAAACCATTAAGAACCAAGGTTTGCTGTGTTTCAGCAAGACCCAGCTCCCATGGTGAGCCAGCGTGCTTAATAGAGGAAAGTGGCGATGCGCCAGTACCACCATCATGACCAGCAATCACAACGTGATCTGCTTTTGCCTTGGCCACACCAGCAGCAACCGTACCCACACCGACTTCAGAAACCAACTTGACGGAAACATCTGCTTTTGGATTGACGTTCTTCAAGTCATGAATCAACTGTGCAATATCTTCAATCGAATAAATATCATGATGTGGAGGG
>ERZ1022785.79-NODE-79-length-8898-cov-4.743978_pt1 | contig 8898 bp, 8 predicted proteins | sample MGYA00521088_ERZ1022785 | MGnify/ENA primary metagenome ERZ1022785 (study PRJEB33162, sample SAMN09537587) | freshwater metagenome | isolation source: freshwater | place: Canada:Alberta | collected 2017-07 | study: EMG produced TPA metagenomics assembly of the... | reverse complement strand
ATCCCGAGACGACTAAAAGAATGGCAGGTTGGGCTTATACGATTCGTGGGCAAATGACACCTTATCCACAGGGCGGTGATGCGGACAAGATGATAGCTTGCCAAGGCATCTCAGCTGGAGAAATTAGTGTTTGGAGCGGGGACGGTAATGGCATTTGTTATTTCGGCGAATTAATTGCGCTTGGCATGCAAGAGCGTGGCTCAGTTGGAGCATTGCTTGATGGCGGCATCAGAGATGTACGATGGCTAGGTGAACATCAATTTCCTGTATTTGCTTGCTACCGTACCCCAGTTCAATCTATCGGCCGCTGGAAGGTAACTGCCAATCAAGTACCTGTATATATGCGCGGTCATGATGGCGGCAATGTCATTGTTAGACCTGGTGATTTTATTTTGTGTGATGACGATGGTGCTATCGTGATTCCGGTGGAGCATGTTGAGTCTGTGTTGATCGAATCAGAGCGCTTAACTGCTATTGAAAAGAATATTCGAATCGATATTGCCAATGGTTTGAGTCTTGCAGATGCTTTGAAAAAGTATGGCCACGTTTAAAGACTTAAGAGAATTTTTTTACTGAGTTTTATCTTCTCACCGCTATTCAAAAGGACTACTTATGCCAAGGATTCAGCGAGCTTTTCTGATTCGTAGTGTTGCAGTTTTGTTTTGGGCGATTTCTTTTGGTGCATCAGCACAAACGAACTGGCCAAATGGTCAAACTGTTAGGGTTATCGTCCCATTTCCTGGTGGAGCTAGTACATTGGATTCCGTGGTTCGCACGGTTACTCCAGATGTCTCCAAGACTTTAGGATCGCCAGTGATTGTGGACAACAAGCCAGGTGCAGGTACTGTCATTGGAGTGGATGCTACTGCTAAAGCAACTGATAATTTGACCGTTGGCGCTGTGGCTAACAGTTTTACTGTGAACCAATCTCTGATTAAAACTTTGCCTTACAACACCACAAGAGATTTGCAGCCAGTTGTTTTGATGGCACGCACAGCAAATGTCTTAGCGGTAAAGGCCAGCTTGCCAGTGAACAATTTAAAAGAGCTCGTTGCATACGCCAAGAAAAATCCTGGAAAACTATCCTACGCCTCTTTTGGTAACGGCACTACCGCTCACTTTGCTGGCGAGATGCTGAAATCCATGGCAGGAATCTATGTAGTGCATATTCCTTATCGTGGGCAAGGTCCAGCGTTAACCGATCTGGTTGCAGGCAATGTTGATTTGATGTTTGGAAATTTGCCTGATTTCTTGCCCTACATTAAGTCTGGAAAAATTAAGGCAATTGGCACAACCTATCTCACTCGTGCACCACTTGCACCAGAAATTCCGACGATTGCTGAGCAGGGCTTCCCTACCTTTGAAACAGACTCTTGGTATGGCATTGTTGCTCCTACCAGCATGACTAAAGATGCCGTAGATAAGATGAATCAAGCTATCAATAAAGCTTTGCAGGATCCTGCTGTGAAGAAGAACTTTGGCGACCGAGGTATTGAGATTATTGGTGGTACCCCTGCTAAGTTCCAAGAGCATATTCAATCTGAAATTCTGAAATACGAGCGTCTTGTGAAGTCTTCAAATATGCAGGCTGATTAAAAAGGTGATCTATGTATCCTATGCATGTATTTAAGGAGGGTGGCTACCGCTACCTTCCGAGCGTCTTTCAATATTCTGCTGGTGTAGCGGCTGAGCCTGGCTTTCAATTGGTGCAAGCTAGGTTCAGTTCTGTGTTGCCCATACAAGAGGCATTCATTTGCATCGAGCAGCATTTAAGCAAAATTGGCCGCCCACTAACTGCGTTTGCGCATTGCGAACTGAGATCGCCAAAGCAATTTGATGATCAAGGATTTATTGCCTTTAATCGACAGTATGTAAGCACTCTAGAGCGCTGGGGAATTTTTCAAGCAGAGTCTCAAGGGAATCCTTTTAGAAATCCAGTAGCCCGAACCAATGTTTGTCCTGAGTACTTTGGCCCTTCTGAGGTTGGCATGTATTCATTTGCTTATACCGTTCCAAGTAATACGGACGACTTAAGAAGTTTTATCTTGTCTGGCGGTGGTGATGCTAGATCAGGCCCAGAGTCTTACCGTGAGCGTATAGTGGCTTATGGCGATACATCTGAGGCGGGGATGAGAGTCAAAATGGAATTCGTTGCAAATGAAATGTATCAACGATTGATTAGTCTTGGTTTTGATTGGGATGATGTTACTAGCGCTCAGGCCTACTCAGTTCATAACATGGGTGATTTAGTTGAGGAAGTTTTTGCCAAAACAGGGCGTATGCGATGTGGCATTAATTGGTATTTTGCTAGACCGCCAGTTGCAGGTCTTGATTTTGAGATGGACCTTCGAGGTTCAGTGAGTCAAATTTTTATATAGATTTAGATACTGGTTCAGACATTTTCTAATTAACATATAGTCAGCATGAAAACTTCTCATCGATTCTCCATTTTACTTTCACTTTTCCTTGGAACAGCTCTGATCTTAGGAAATATTGGTATCTCTCAACGCGTGCTCGCTGCTGATGTAAAACAAATTCAAGCGAATCAGATTATTGCTTTAGCTGATCAAGAGTCGCCTGAGCTATTAAAAACTTTAGAAGAGTTAGTAGCAATTGAGTCTGGGAGCTCAGACTTAGAAGGTTTGGCAAAGATTCAGGCAGCTATTGGCAAGAAATTAGATCAACTTGGTATCCCTTATCAGGTCATTCAGGGTAGTGGTAATACTAAGACTGGCGCAATGATTATGGTTAAGCTAAAGGGTAATGGCGTCGCAAAAATTGCCATGATTGCTCATATGGATACGGTTTATCAGAAGGGGGATAGTAAAAAACAGCCCTTTAAAGTGGCGGATGGAAAAGCCTTTGGTCTTGGGATCCAAGATGATCGTGCAGGTATAGCAGTGATTTTGCATACACTTAAGATAATTAAGGCTGCCGGTATTAATTCATTTGGCGAATTAAATATTCTGATTAATGCTGATGAGGAAATTGGATCGCCCGGCTCTAAAGAAGCCATTATGGCTTTAGGTGAAGCAAATGATTTAGTGATCTCTTGCGAAACTAGCGGCACAAAGACGGATTATGTTCGTCTAGCCACATCGAGCATTGCACGTGCTGATTTAACGGTACAGGGTAAAGCAGCCCATTCTGGTGCTAATCCTGACTTTGGCCGCAATGCCCTATATGAAATGGCCCATCAAGTGCTGCAGACACGTGACTTAAGTAATATTGCTCCGGGTGTCAAATTCAACTGGACACTTGCCGAAGCTGGAACTGTGCGCAATATGATCCCGCCGATAGCTAAGGCGACAGCTGATATTCGGGCCAATAAAATGAGCGACTTTGATTTGGTGGAAGAAAAGCTGAGGGAGAGAATTCAAAATCATTTAATTCCGGATACTACTGTGACTGTGGATTTCATCCGAGCGAGACCTCCGTTGGTACCTACAGATAAAAGTTTGGCTGTGGCTAATTTAGCGCAATCGATAGCGAAAGAAATTCAGTGGCCATTAGAGGTGCTTGATAAGCCGACTGGTGGCGGTACTGATGCTGCTTATGCGCAAGTTCGTAGTCGAGGCGCAGTCATTGAAAGCTTTGGTTTGCAAGGTTTTGGCGGCCATACTGATGATGCAGAATATATTCTGATTCAGTCTATCAAACCCAGATTATTTATCACTAGCATGCTGATTGATCAATACTCAAAGCAATATGCAGCAGAGAAGAAATAATTCCAAATGCGTATTTTTAGAGTGGTGATCGCACTTACTGGGCGCCATCAATAATCCATTGCATGAGATCTCTTGCATTGGCTGGTGATAATTTACTATGCGCCTTGATGTGATTAAATAACTTGCCCTTGATATTGAGCGTATTTAGCAGCTAGCTCAGGCCATGGCGGTGCATCATACTCTGTATCGGCATGGCAACCCATACATCCATTGCGTACTGCAAGTTGGCGATTAGCTTGTGCCGAACTCATCGCTAATAGCAGTATGGATAATGTAATGATCTGAATCTTTTTCATCAAGTTACTCTTTTCAATTGCTGATGATTGATACAGGATGTCATGAGCTTGCCTAGACTTTTGAAGATCAATATAGCTTTTGGTGCCAATGAAATTAATTTGACTCGTCCATCACCTTCATCATTAGTGAAAATCAGTAGGTGCATTTTCTTAAGCCTAGTGAGGGATGCATGAATTGTTGCTTGAGACCCGAGTTCTTTAAGTCGAAGTATGTCTTGTACTTTTTGACGATTATTTGATGGGTTTTTTAAGACGGCCTCCAAAATGTGTTGCTCGCGATTAGGCAAACCTGCCCATATCTTTGGTTGACCTCTAATAAAGCAACGGTAGGATGTGTAGGGCATAGATCATCCTAGCCCTCATTTACCTTATGGAATTGATATAGATCGTATAAATGGGACTTAAAAAAGATTTTTTTGGCTAAAAAAACCGATTTCAGTCAAAAAGTTGATTTTGACTGATTAGTCCTTAAAGGTCACCACATGGTCCGCTGCTAGGCAAATGCCAATACTTTCACCAATAGCATGATCATGATGGCTGGGTACTAGGGCAAATACCTCCACGCCAGATTTCAGTCTAAGGGTATATAGAAAATCTGCACCTCTGAAGGTTTTACGCACCACTTCAGCTTGAGTGGGACTATTGTCATCGTGCTGAATATCATCTTCACGTAGCAATACGTTGACTTCCTCTCCAGCTATACCATCGTGCTCCTGATCTAGTTCAAGTGTGCCTAGTTCAATTTCAACTTTGTCTCCGGCTTGAATAAGGCCTTTTACAAATACTCCGCGACCAATGAAGTCCGCAATGTAGCGATTCATTGGCTTATGGTAAAGCTCGTAAGGGCTATCCCACTGAAGCACTTTGCCATCAGACATCACGCCCACTCGATCAGCGATAGCAAATGCTTCTAGTTGATCATGTGTTACTAAAAGGGCAGTAATATTATTGGCCTTTAATATCTCGCGCATCTCTACTGCAAGACGCTCTCGTAAGTCGACATCTAAGCTTGAGAAAGGCTCATCAAGCAAAATTAAATCAGGCTCTGGAGCCATTGCTCTGGCAAGGGCAACGCGTTGCTGTTGACCGCCGCTGAGTTCGTGAGGGTATGAGCCTGCCTTATCAGATAGAGAGACCCTTTTGAGCCATTCTGTGGCAACGCCATCTCTTTCTTGATGTGGCAGATGCTGAAGGCCAAAAGCAATGTTCTCTAATACAGTGAGGTGCGGAAACAATGCAAAGTCCTGAAAGACCATGCCAACCCGTCTTTGATTCGGTGGGATATGCAAAATTGGGGAGCTCACTACTTTGTCGCGCAAGAGGATTTCGCCTGAATGTGCAGGTTCAAATCCACAAATAGCTCTTAGTACGGTTGACTTGCCGCAGCCAGATGAGCCCAGCAAGCAGCCGATCTCGCCTTGGATCAGATCTAGATTAAGCCCATTAACAGCATTGTTAAACCCATGCCCCTCTTGGCTTGGATAAACGATTTCCAGCTGTTTGATGGAAAGGAGGGTGCGAGCGGAGTTCATCTCTATAATTTTCTCATTAATGCTAGTGGTTTAATGCATAACAAGAGTCTAAACGGATTGCCGATTTCATGAACCGTATTGTCGTACCAATTGCCCTATTGATATTGTTGCCAATATTTGGTCTGGCGGCGCCATTCTTTATGTCAAGTGGCGACGGCGGCGCGGAGGCGGTTGGTACGCTAAATCACTTATGGACTTATGTGCTGGCTTCTTATATCGCTTCCACTCTAATTCTGGTGATTGGCGTGGGGATCGGTATTTTTATTTTAGGCGTAGGAAATGCTTGGATTATTGCCAGTTATGACTTCCCTGGAAAGAGAATATTCGAGTGGGCCCTAATTTTACCCCTGGCTGTACCAACCTATGTCATGGCATACCTATTTGTAGATACCTTGCAATTTTCCGGGCCTATTCAGTCAGTACTCCGATCTTGGCTCGGCGTAAGCTCTTTATGGTTCTTTCCTGATCCTCGTTCTTTAGCGGGTGCAATTTGGTCTTTCTCATTTTGTCTTTTCCCCTATGTGTACCTCCTAGCACGTACGTCATTTTTAGAACGTAGTAGTCGACTCATGGAAGTTTCTGAAACCTTGGGCTATAGCTCCCTGCAGAGTTTTATAAAATTGGTTTTACCAATGGCTAGGCCTGCTATATTTGCTGGAATGGCTTTAGCCTTGATGGAGGTGCTTGCTGATTTTGGTGCGGTCTCTTATTTTGGGGTGCAAACATTTACCACGGGGATCTTTAAGGCTTGGCTATCTTTTGGCGACCGCTTAGCCGCTGTCCAGTTGGCTTTAGGGCTCCTAGGTTTCGTTTTACTCATCTTTTATATTGAGCAAAGTAATCGCTCCAAATTGCGATATGCATCAAGCTCACAAAGAAAATTTTCAGCCAAGATCTTATATGGTAAGAAAGCCATTTTTGCCTTCGCATTTTGTGCTACTACCTTGTTGTGCGGTTTTTTATTGCCAGCCTCCGCATTGATTCAGTTGCTACTCAAGCAGGGGCTCAGTTTCGATGTTCGTTACTTTGCCTGGCTTAGTAATTCAGTTTTGATCTCATCTATTACAGCGCTCATTGCGGTCATGCTGGCCCTCTTTTTTGCCTATGCAGTCCGCTTACATTCAGGTTTAGCATGGGTCAATCGCTTACTTGGCTTTGGTTATGCTTTACCAGGAGCGGTTCTAGCAATTGGCATTCTTTCTTTCCTGGAATTAATGCAATTGGCTTGGTGGATTTCTGCAAGCGTAATGGTCTTGGTATACGCCTATTTAGTACGATTTTTATCTTCCAGTCTACAAAGTGTGGAAGAGGGCCTTAATAGAGTTACTACTTCGATGGATCAGTCAGCATCATTGTTAGGCTTAAGTCAGTGGGAGATACTCAAAAGAGTGCACGTTCCCTTGATTAAGCGAAGTTTAGTAACAGCAGGACTCTTTGTTTTTGTCGATGTGATGAAAGAGTTGCCAGCCACTTTATTACTGCGCCCATTTAATTTTGATACTCTCGCTGTTGCGACTTATCAGCTAGCGGCTGATGAGCGCCTTTCTGAGCTCGGACTTCCGGCTCTCACCATCGTCTTGGCAGGATTGATACCCGTTCTGGTCCTATCAAAGATGATTTCTCAAAAACGCTCCACCTGATTTCATTCATTTTGTAGTTCAAACGGCTAAAGCCAGGCTCCCTCTATGGGATTTTTCTTACTAGTTGATAATGATTCTCATTATGATGTAAACTAGACAAAATCCATTAAATAAGCCCTTAAACAGGCAAAAAAGTCAGAAGGAATTGAAAATGGGCGTCAGAGTAAGCCTCAGTAGTCGTTTGAGCCGTGTGATTTTCTTGAGTATCATTGCGGGAACCGTTATTGCAGCGGAGCCTTCAAAAGAGCTGAATCTATATTCTGCTCGTCATTATCAAACTGATGAAGCGCTTTATAGTGACTTCACAAAGAAGACGGGAATTAAGATCAACCGCATTGAGGCGGATGACAATGGCATTCTGGAGAGAATCAAAAGTGAAGGCGACAAGAGTCAAGCGGATGTCATTCTGTTGGTGGATGCTGCCCGTCTTTGGCGCGCACAAACTCAAAATCTTTTTGCGCCAATTAAATCAAAATATTTAGAGCAGCGTATTCCCGACAATCTGAGAGCCTCAAGTGAGGCTGCTGGTATTCCTTGGTTTGGGTATTCCACTCGAGCACGGGTAATTGTCTATAACAAGGCAACAGTCAAGAAGTCTGATATCGATACGTATGAAAAATTAGCTAGCCCAGAAAACAAAGGGAAAGTTTGTACTCGGTCAGGATCACACCCTTATATGCTCTCATTGGTTGGCTCCTTAATTGAGAGAGATGGCCTGCAGGCCACTGAAACTTGGGCAAAGAATATGGTTGCCAATATGGCTCGTAGCCCCCGTGGTGGGGATACCGATCAAATTAAAGCGGTAGCATCGGGCGAATGTGGCGTGGCTTTGACCAATACGTATTATTTTGCACGCATGATGCAGTCGGATAAGCCAGATGACATCAGCATGATTTCTAAAATTGGGTTTGTATGGCCTAACCAAGGATCAGGTGGGGTTCATATCAACATCTCTGGAGGCGGTATGGCGCGTAATGCGCCACATCGTGCAGAGGCTTTACAGTTCCTCGAGTATTTAGCTAGCGATTCAGCACAAGAGTATTTGGCGAATGGGAATAATGAGTGGCCTGCAGTACCCTCGGTCAAGGTAGAGAATCCTGCATTGAAAACTTTAGGCCCATTTCAGGCTGAAAAAGTATCAGTCGCAGCTATTGGTAAAAATCAAATTGCTGCACAAAAGCTTTTAGATCAGGTGGGATACAAATAAATCGGTTAGCGCGTGTGAATTTAATTCAAATTACTTTTGCCGCTGTAGCCATTGGATTGGTATTGAATTTATCAATCGAGTTTTAAATCAACAGGTATAAGTGAGGGACTGAAGAAGAATCTCCAAGTATAGTGCAGGCAATCAAATTAGAGAAATGTAATGCGCTTCTGTCAGTTTTGAGCCCGATTCAGGGCATTCAGACTATGAATTCATGCGACATGAGCTCGGCATATTCTTTTGATAGGAAAAAGTCAGGGGGATCATCCAACAGGGATAGCGAGGCCATATAAGTCGGATTCGAATAGAGGAAGAATCGAATCTGGTCATAGGCTGCCAAAAGATTCTCTTCTTGAAGCTGTAGCCCAGTATTTTTAAGGGCGGATAGCTGATATAAGAACCCTCCAAATTGCCCACCAAATTTATACTCATAAAAGCCTTTACCGTAGGCCTGTCTCTTATACACATCTCCGAGCCCACGAGACAGGCAGAAATCTC
>ERZ1022785.71-NODE-71-length-9512-cov-5.905150_pt1 | contig 9512 bp, 8 predicted proteins | sample MGYA00521088_ERZ1022785 | MGnify/ENA primary metagenome ERZ1022785 (study PRJEB33162, sample SAMN09537587) | freshwater metagenome | isolation source: freshwater | place: Canada:Alberta | collected 2017-07 | study: EMG produced TPA metagenomics assembly of the... | reverse complement strand
AATTCCATATACCCTCCTAGGTAATTAACTTACTACATTGACGACGACGAAAAAAACTTAAAAATTTCCTGCAAACCATTCCTTCATGCGCGACATAACTCCTTGCAACGCGCCTGATTGAGAAACACGGCGACCACGCAACACCTGCGCTTGACCTTCCATCAACAAACCTATACTGGTTGCATATCGAGGACTTCTTAATACCTCGTGTAAATGACCGCGATATTCAGGAGTTCCAATCCGAGCAGGTCTTAAAAAGACTTGTTCTGCTAACTCCACCATTCCGGGCATCAAAGAAGTTCCACCGGTCAGCACTATTCCTGAAGAGACCATGTCCTCATAGCCAGAGTCACGAACGACACCCCTAACCAAAGTAAATAATTCTTCCACGCGAGGCTCGATCACTGCAGCCAAGGCCTGCTTAGACATTGGACGTGGATCGCGATCACCAACGCCTGGCACATCAATCATGGCGGTTGGATCAGCCATCTCTTGACGAGCAATGCCATGCACGATTTTTAAATCTTCTGCATCGATTGTTGGGGTACGCAATGCCATAGCAATGTCATTGGTAATTTGATCGCCCGCAATCGGAATCACTGCTGTATGACGAATAGATCCTTGGCAGTAAATCGCAATATCAGTAGTGCCTCCACCAATATCAACCAACACAACACCGAGCTCTTTTTCATCTTCTGTAAGTACTGCCAAGCTTGAGGCTAATGGCTGCAGTATCAAATCATTGACTACCAGGCCGCAGCGACGTACACACTTCACAATATTTTGTGCGGCACTAACAGCACCAGTCACAATATGTACCTTCACTTCTAGGCGAAGACCACTCATACCAATTGGCTCACGGACATCTTCTTGACCATCGATAATAAATTCTTGAACCAGGATATGCAGTATCTGTTGGTCAGTTGGGATATTGATTGCTTTAGCTGTTTCTAGAACGCGTTCAACGTCACCTTGACCAACCTCTTTGTCACGAATGGCAACCATGCCGCTAGAGTTAAAACTCACAATGTGATTTCCGGCGATGCCAGTAAAGACCTGAACAATCTGACGATCAGCCATCACCTCTGCTTCTTCTAAAGCCTTCTGAATCGACTGAACGGTGGCTTCAATATTGACAACAACACCCTTCTTCAAACCTTTAGACGCAGTTTGTCCAACACCTACGACATTAAATTGGCCATCGGGAGCGAGTTCAGCAACCAAGGCAACCACCTTGGAGGTTCCAATATCTAAGCCTACCAATAGATCACGATTGTCTTTACTCATTCCAACTCCTCATTGCTTCTGATCACTTTTTTTACTATCCACATCATTCTTTTTAATATTTGCCGCTGCTAAATGCACTGCAAATCCATTGGCATAGCGTAAGTCCACTGCATCAACACGATTTGGCCATTTCTCTTGTACTTGTGGCCAATACTTAAATAGGCGGGCTACTCGCTCCTCAGTGAGGTTCTTATCAGAATTTTCTTCATCGCGACCAAACTCCACTTTCATTCCGTTTGATAACTTGACGTGCCATGCATAACGTTCAGTTAACGCCAAACTCTTTACCTCTACACCCCAAGGCTTAAACCAGGCGCTTGCTTTTCGATAAAGACTCATGACCTCTTGACTGGCATCGGCTGGTCCATAGAAGTCAATCAGATGAACATCATCCATGATCTCAGAGACACGCCCAGCAAATAATTCACCCTGAGCGTTCATTAGGGTGTGACTATCAACACCACCCCAAGTACCGAATGGCTTTTGCTCTTCGATGCTGACCACTAAACCATTTGGCCATACGCGACGAACATTGGCATGTCTAACCCATGGCATGCTTTCAAAGCCTCGCTTGACGTCTTCCAGACGCACACTAAAAAAATTACCCTGAACGTTTGCAAGAACCTGCTGTTTCACAATTGGCTTACTAATATGTTTGAGCGTTTGTCCTGCCACGGGCTCAATTTGAATTTGCTTGAGTGCAAAGACTGGTCTCTGGCTTAACCAAACCAATACGCCAATGACCAACATCACTGCAAAACAACGCATCAAGAATCGGCTAAATGCCTGCATACGCACAGGATGATTCCAGAGAGGAGCCATTAGCATGCTGAAGATTTCACCGAACCGATCCATGAAATTACTCATATCTTAGAGCTCGCCTTTTGCTCTATAGTTTGGCTTAACAACCAAAGGGTTAAATCTGCATAATCAACACCAGCAGCTTTTGCTGCCATTGGCACCAAGGAATGTGAAGTCATCCCCGGCGAGGTATTCATTTCCAAAAGATAGGGCTTGCCAGTCTTTTGATCTAGCATCACATCGGCACGTCCCCATGTGCGACATCCCAATGCTTTGTATGCTGCCAGCGCTAAAGCTTGGACTTGGGCATTTACCTCAGGTGCAAATCCCGTAGGGCAAAGATATTGAGTTTCATCTGAGTAATACTTATTATGAAAATCGTAATTGGCTTGGGGTGGAATAATTTTGATTACTGGCAATGCCTCAGCCGTACTACCGTACCCTACTAGCGGGCAAGTCAACTCGTCACCAATGATGCAGGTTTCAGCAATGACTTTTTTATCTAGTCCTGCAGCCAATTGATAGGCAGCTGGTATCTCCTCTACTGATTTCACTTTAGTGAGGCCAAGAGATGACCCCTCATGCGCAGGCTTCACAATTAAAGGAAGGCCTAGCTTATTCACTACCGCATTCCAATCACTACCTGCAGTCAACTCCTCAAACTCCGGGGTAGACAAACCATTGCTAATCCAAATTTGTTTAGTCGCGATTTTATCGATGGCTAAAGCTGATGCTAAAACACCGCTTCCGGTATAGGGCAGATTAAGTAGCTCCAATAAACCCTGGATAGTTCCATCTTCACCATAGCGACCATGCAAAGAAATAAATATACGGTCAAATTTTTCTTTAGCTAATTCTGTAGGACAACGCAATCCAGTGTCAAAGCTATGAGCATCAACGCCTTTGACTCTTAATGCCTCTAGAACACCATTGCCAGACATCAGTGAAATTTCACGCTCACCTGATCGTCCACCCAAAAGAACGCAGACTCTGCCCAAAGATTTAACATCTAAGCTTGCTAGTTGTGCTTGTACGCGTTGACCCCAATCCATCATCTGCCTAGACATGCTTTGCCTCCACAAGCGTGTATGGCAAAGCAGAAATTGAACCTGCACCCATCGTAATTAATACATCTCTATCTTTTAAGACATGACTTAATTTTTCAGGCATCTCATCTACATTTGCTGCAAATACAACTGCTGCAGAATCAAGGGATCCTTTTGAATGTTTATCTTCCGCCAGCGCTGCCTTCATCAGGCTCTTCCCATCTGCACCTGGAATTTTTGCCTCGCCTGCAGGATAGACTTCCGTCAAGACCAAAGCATCAAAATTTCTGAGTACTTGAACAAACTCGCCAAAACAATCGCGCGTTCTTGTAAATCGGTGTGGTTGGAATGCCAAGACTAGGCGACGGTCTGGATACGCACCTCTTGCAGCCTCTAAAGTTGCAGCCATTTCAACTGGGTGGTGACCATAATCGTCAATCAGGGTAAAGCTACCGCCGGATGTCAAAGCAATCTCTCCATAACGCTGGAAGCGACGGCCAACACCACTAAACTGCGATAAGGCTTTAGTAATAGCCTCATCACTGACACCCAACTCCGTTGCAATACCAATTGCGGCCAGGGCATTACGAACATTGTGTAAGCCCGGTAAATTTAAGGTGATCTTGAGTGGTCCTGGCTTATTACCATGTCGCCGTACCGTACGACGATCCACTGTGAAATGCATTTGAGTTCCATCAGCGCGCACATTACTCGCACGTATATCAGCGTCGTCAGATAAACCGTAACGCAACACCGGCTGGGAAACAAATGGAATGATGTCACGGACGTTAGCATCATCGATACACAGAACTGCAACACCATAAAAAGGCATGCGTTGAATAAACTGAACAAATGCCTGCTTCAATCTAGCCATATCGTGCTGATAGGTATCCATATGATCAGCGTCAATATTAGTAACAACTTCCATTGCTGGAAATAGTTGCAAGAAAGAAGCATCTGACTCGTCTGCCTCAACCACAATAAAATCACCCTGCCCTAAGCGAGCATTAGCACCCGCTGAATTCAACTTACCGCCGATCACAAAGGTTGGATCCAATCCACCTTCAGCTAGGACTGAAGCAACTAAGCTAGTAGTCGTTGTCTTGCCATGTGTTCCAGCAATGGCAATTCCTTGCTTCAGGCGCATTAACTCACCCAGCATGACTGCCCGTTGAATTACGGGGATTTTGGCTGCACGTGCAGCTAACACCTCAGGATTATTGCCGGCCACTGCTGTAGAGATCACCACCGCTTCAGCTGTACCAATATTTTTCGGATCATGTCCAATATGAATGACCGCACCTAATTCTTTTAAACGTGCAGTAGTTACGCTTTCCGCTAAATCAGAGCCTGATACTTGATAACCTAAGTTCAATAAGACCTCGGCAATACCGCTCATGCCTGCACCACCAATGCCAATGAAATGGATTTGCTGAACAATATGCTTCATATGCCTACTCCCGCACAATTTGCACAGACTTCAGCTACCCGTTGAGTTGCATGAGGCTTAGATAATGCATGTGCGCGTAATGCCATTGCCTTTAAATCCGAGCGACCCATGTTCTGAATCATCATTGCCAAATCCTGGGCATGAAGAGAATCTTGGGGCAACAAAATAGCCGCATCAGCATCGGATAGAAATCGTGCGTTAGCAGTTTGATGATCATCAATTGCATGCGGAAAAGGAACTAAATATGAGGCAACGCCGCAGGCGGCCAACTCAGACACTGTCATCGCACCTGAACGACAAATCACCAAATCAGCTTGAGCATAGGCTGATGGCATATCATCAATAAAAGGACGAATATCCGCAGTTACGCCCAACTGCGCATAACGCTTTTGCAAATCTGCTAAATGTTTATCGCCAGCTTGATGAATGACCTTTGGCCGATCCTCGATAGGAATTAAGGCTAATGCACTTGGGATAGCCTCATTCAAGGCTGTAGCACCTAAGCTGCCGCCTACTACCAAAATGGATAATGGGCCTTGCCGTGCCTCGTATCGCAAAGCAGGTGCTTGTATATGATCAAACTCTTCGCGAATAGGATTACCCACCCACTCGGCCGACTTCATCGTATCTGGAAAGCCAGTTAACACCCGCATAGCAATTTTGGCGAGCGCAAGATTCGCACTGCCAGCAACCGAATTGGATTCATGTAACACCAAGGGCTGCTTTAATAATTTACTAACGAGGCCACCTGGGAAGGTGATGTAACCACCCATGCCTAAAACGACACTAGGCTTGAGTCGACGCATAATCTTCCAGCTTTGAATACAAGCGCGCATTAAGTTGATAGGCAACATCAACTTTGCTTGCAGGCCCTTACCGCGCAAGCCACCAAACTCTACTGACTCAAATGGAAAATCACAGGACTTCACGAGGCGATACTCCATACCATTTTGATTTCCCAACCATGAGACCTGCCAACCACAGATCCGCAAATATTCAGCGACAGCAAGGCCTGGGAAAATATGTCCGCCAGTACCTCCAGCCATCACCAGTATTGAGGGTCTTGTCACAACTTCCCTCCGCGCATCAAAATTCGATTCTCATAATCAATGCGCAATAGCATTGCGATTGCTACCGCATTCATCAAAATTGCTGAGCCGCCATAGCTAACTAATGGCAATGTCAAACCTTTGGTTGGTAATAGACCTAGATTTACACCCATATTGATAAAGGCTTGCCAACCAATCCAAATGGCAACTCCTTTTGCAGCTAGACCGGCAAAGCTACGATCCAACTGGAGGGCGGTACGACCAATCATGAATGCGCGACGCACGATCCAATAAAAGAGGAAGATCATGACCACTACCCCAACGAAACCAAGCTCTTCACCAATCACTGCCATGATGAAATCAGTATGTGCCTCTGGAAGATAGTGCAACTTCTCCACACTACCGCCCAGACCAGTACCAAACCATTCTCCACGACCAAATGCCATGAGTGAATGCGTTAACTGATAACCCTTATTGGCAGCATTGTCGACTTGCCATGGATCCATAAAGGCCAACATACGCCCTCGACGAAATGGCGATAGTGCAATCATTATTGCAGCACTCGTTAAGCCAACAACAATCAAGCCACCAAATAATTTAGCATTGATACCGCCCAGAAATAAAATCCCAAAGGCAATTAAAGCCACCACTACAAATGCACCCATGTCCGGCTCAGCCATTAATAGGCCACCAACTAGTGCAACCGCAATGCCCATTGGTAGCATCCCTTTTACAAATGAGTGCAGGTGCTCTTGTCGCTGAACGGTATAACTTGCTGCAAAGATAATTGCTGCAAATTTCATTAATTCTGATGGTTGAAAATTCATCAAACCCAAGGAAATCCAGCGTTTAGCGCCATTCACACCTTTACCAACACCAGGGATCAGCACAGCAATTAGCAACAGCACCGTGAATCCAAATATGACAGGAGAATAGCGATCCCATTCTTTTGTAGGAATCTTGAACACTACGATTGCCATACTAATTGCGATTGCCAAAGAGATCAGATGACGAATTAAGAAATAATTACTACTGTAGTTCGCATACTTAGGTCCATCAGCTAAAGTAATTGATGCTGAATACACCATCACTAAACCAATGAGCGCCAATGACAGGACGGCCCATACTAATAACTGGTCATAGTCCATCATTCGTGAGCGTGTCTGCTCAACTCCAGATACAGCATCTCTTAAGCCACTGCGGAAATTATCAATTCCGCCACGAGAAAAATTCCAAAAACGATTTAACCCCATCCGATTTTCTGGAAATAGCTTTTCTCTTAAGCTCATGCCTGAACTCCTTCGAAACGCATGCCTAATTCCTCTACTTCAGATACAAAAACTTCGGCACGCTGAACATAGTCGCGAAATTGATCAAAGCTAGCGCAGGCAGGAGAAAGTAAAACCATATCTCCTGATAGGGCTTGCGCAGCGGCTGATTGAACTGCCGCCTTTAATGAACCGCTGATAGTACAATGAACCTGTTCATTAAGTATTTCAGCAATGAGCTCAGCATCTTTACCGATTAAGAAAGCGCCTTTTACAAATCGCAATGTAGGCTCACGAAGTGGACTAAAGTCTTGACCTTTTCCATCACCGCCAGCAATCAACCAAATTCTCTTACCTGATTCGCTATTGCCAAGACCATTTAATGCTGCAACCGTTGCACCAACATTAGTACCTTTGCTGTCATCTACATATTCCACGTCCTTCACAATTCCGATACTTTGAACGCGATGGGGTTCGCCATGGTAATCACGCAAACCATGTAACAAGATATTCATTGGTAAATTAGCTGCCCTAGCTAAAGCCAAGGCAGCTAAGGCATTCAAGGCATTGTGACGGCCACGTATCCGTAGTGCATCAGCAGGAATCAAGCGCTTCAGACGCAAAGGCTCACCCTGCTCAACTGCAGCACCCTTACGACGACGCTTTGGCTTGGGCTCAACATCTTCATCGATCTCGCCCCACACTAACCAATCAATACCGCCAGCACGTAAGTCATGCTCAATTCCAAATTCACCTTGCTCATTCGGCCTGTTTGCACCAAATGTCACAATGGCGCGTTCGCTTTTTTGCTCGCCTGTTAATAAACCCATCACTAAGGGATCATCGCGATTCAAAATGCAGATAGTGTTATTACCAAATATTCTGGATTTTGCTTCTGCATAAGACGACATATCACCATGCCAATCCAAGTGATCTTGAGAAAGATTGAGTACTGTGGCAGCGGTTGGATTTAGAGTCGAGGTGTAAACGAGTTGGAAGCTAGAAAGCTCTAATACCCATATATCAGGCATATCTTCAAGCTGATCAGCCACATCTAAACATGACATGAGCTTATCTAATGCCGCAGGACTGATGTTGCCAGCTACAGCCACTTTCTTACCAGCACGCTCACACAGCTGACCCGTTAGTGCAGTCGTCGTTGTTTTTCCATTCGTGCCTGTAACAGCCAGCACAGTTGATGCATAAGAAGAGTTTCTCGCCAACGCCATACGCTCAAGTGCTGAGATGGCACGAGCAAAAAACTCAATCTCACTCCACACATCGACTCTTGCTTTTCTGGCCTCACTAAGAGTGATTGAGTAGGTTCCTGTAATGGAGATAAACCAGGGCTGATACCGATCACATCAATATCAGCTAGTAAAGCGTCATCCAATGGGCCAAATTGAATATCTTGGAGCCCTGCAAATCGCAACTCTTCTAGGCAAGCGTTTTGACGATCCGTCAATTTAGACTGATCGCGGGTATCTGCAAGACGTACGCTAGCGCCGTTACGTAAGCACCATTTCGCCATGGCTATACCAGACTCGCCCAGACCCAAAATTAAGAAGTGATGGGGAGCTTCATAGCCCGCATTATTGAGGGCTCTAGGATTTGCGAAGGTATTTTCTAAGTTCAGCATATTTACTTTTGGCTCACCGTAATTTCAAGCTAGATAAACCAATTAAGACCAACAGGATGGTAATAATCCAAAAACGAACTACAACTTGGGTTTCTTTCCAGCCACCCAATTCAAAGTGATGATGCAACGGTGCCATGCGGAAAATTCGACGCCCTTCGCCATAGCGCTTCTTGGTAAATTTGAACCAGAACACTTGCAACATTACAGAAAAAGTTTCGGCAACAAAAATACCGCCCATGACAAAAAGCACAATTTCCTGTCGCACAATGACAGCGATAGTGCCAAGCGCGCCACCCAAAGCTAATGCGCCTACATCACCCATAAATACCTGTGCGGGATGGGTGTTGTACCAAAGGAATGCCAATCCTGCGCCGCCCATCGCGCCACAGAAGATCATGAGCTCACCAGCTCCTGGAATGTATGGGAATAGCAAATACTTCGCATAGATGGCATTACCCATCACGTATGCAAAAGCACCTAATGCAGCACCAACCAAAATCACCGGCATGATCACTAAACCATCTAGGCCATCAGTGAGATTCACTGCATTACTGCTTCCAACAATGACCAAGTAACTTAGGATGATGAAGCCCATCATTCCCAGGGGATAGCTCACCTCCTTGATAAACGGTAAAAGCAAATTGGTCTTGGCGGGTAGGTCTAATGCAAAACCACTCTTGACCCACTCATAAAACAATTGCAGTACCTTCAAATTATTCACTTCTGAAACTGAGAAAGCCAAGTAAATTGCAGCAAATAAACCGATGAAGGTTTGCCAAAGGAACTTTTCTCTTGATGCCATCCCCTTAGGATCCTGATGTGTAACCTTGCGATAGTCATCTACCCACCCAATCAGGCCAAAACTAAAAGTCACAATCATGACGATCCAGATAAAGCGATTGCTGAGGTCGGCCCACAACATACAAGAAACAAAAATACCAATCAGGATCAATACCCCACCCATTGTTGGAG
>ERZ1022785.58-NODE-58-length-10943-cov-14.903839_pt1 | contig 10943 bp, 7 predicted proteins | sample MGYA00521088_ERZ1022785 | MGnify/ENA primary metagenome ERZ1022785 (study PRJEB33162, sample SAMN09537587) | freshwater metagenome | isolation source: freshwater | place: Canada:Alberta | collected 2017-07 | study: EMG produced TPA metagenomics assembly of the... | reverse complement strand
GATTACCAGCGGTAGTGAGCAAACGCCTTGTTTGCTTCCGCCATTTTGTGGGTGTCTTCGCGACGCTTTACAGCAGCACCAAGGCCGTTGCTTGCATCAATAAGCTCATTCATTAAACGCTCTGCCATTGACTTTTCGCGGCGTGAACGTGAGTAATCAATTAACCAACGTAGGGCCAAAGTTGTTGAACGGCTTGCCTTAACTTCAACTGGCACCTGGTAAGTAGCTCCACCAACACGGCGTGAGCGAACTTCAACAGCTGGCTTGATGTTATCTAGTGCGCGCTTCAAAGTGATCAGTGGATCAACCTGAGTCTTAGCGCGAGTACCTTCTAGTGCGTTGTAAACAATTGCTTCAGCAGTTGAACGCTTACCGTGTAGAAGAACGCGGTTAATTAGCGCAGTAACAACTGGTGAGTTGTAAACAGGATCTGCAACAACAGGTGACTTAACAACGGGGCCTTTACGTGGCATTAGCTAGCCTTCTTCTCTCTCTTAGTTCCGTAGCGTGAACGTGATTGCTTACGGTTCTTAACACCTTGTGTATCTAGTGATCCGCGAATGATCTTGTAACGAACACCAGGCAAATCTTTTACACGACCACCGCGAACAAGAACAATGGAGTGCTCTTGCAAGTTGTGACCTTCACCTGGAATGTATGCAGTGACTTCCATGCCACTAGTAAGACGTACACGTGCAACCTTGCGAAGAGCAGAGTTTGGTTTCTTAGGGGTTGTTGTATAAACGCGTGTGCAAACACCGCGTCGTTGTGGTGAACCCTTAAGTGCAGGTGTGCTTGTCTTCGTAGTCTTTTCTGCACGACCACGACGAACTAGCTGTTGAATTGTTGGCACTTCATCTCCATTCGTAACTTCGTTACTGATCTTTATTCACGCTTATTTGCCGACCCACGCGGTCGGGTGTGTTGCACCCGATTCGCATATGTTCCGTAAAAAGTTTTGCAACTTGTTCACGAACGCAAGCAAAGAAGCCCTATAAAAGAGCAGACGCGAAGGGTAACCCAACCCGCTCACGCGAGGCAAATCCGTGCTTTTACTCCTTTATTGGGAGATGGGCCCTAAACCAGCCAGAATTTGCTCCTCGGCGTGTCGGGATCCCTCGAGGGTATAGATCCACCTTTGGAAATTCCCTGAAGAAAAACTCACTATTACCCCCGGCTTTTTACGCTTAATAACGCAAAAATCCTTGGTTTTGAGCCTGCGCATGACCCCAATGAGGACCACATAGGGAAAAGCTGTGCCTGGGGCACGCACCCCTTGAAGAACCTGGGTGGTCCACAAGTTTTCTACAAATTCGATGGATTCGACCTGGCTGACAAGAGCCTTTGGGGCTGGCCAGCATGCGGCCACCTTTTCTAAGGGGCTCAATTGGAGCCTGAGCTCTGTGCCATCCGTTACCAAAATCGCCATAGAAAGAAGGGTACTACTGATGCCATTTATGGTTCGCTGGGTTCATGAGCACACCACATATCTCGGCTAAAAAGGGCGACATTGCCGATCGCATCCTTCTACCTGGCGACCCACTGCGCGCTAAGTGGATTGCAGATAACTACCTAGAAAATGTTACGCAATTTAATGCAGTGCGAAACATGTTTGGTTTCACCGGAACTTATAAAGGTGAACGAGTTTCTGTCATGGGAACTGGCATGGGTCTTCCTTCTATTTCAATTTATGCAACTGAACTTTTCAATGAATACGATGTTCAGGTAGCAATTCGTATTGGAACATGCGGCGGATTGCTAGAAAAGACAAAGGTTGGCGATGTCATTCTTGCAATGAGCGCGTCAACTGATTCAAACATCAATCGTCGTTTTACAAACAACTTAGATTTTGCACCCCATGCAGATTTCAAACTATTACTTGCTGCCTATGAAGCATCTAAGGGCAATCCAAATGTTCACATCGGTGGCGTTGCCTCAATGGATTACTTCTATGATGAAACTGACTCTGCGCAGAAGTTGATTCAGCACGGAGTACTCGGTGTTGAAATGGAAGCTAGTGCTTTGTATTCAATTGCAGCGCGCAAGCAACGTCGTGCATTGGCGGTCTTAACTGTTTCTGATCACATCATTACCCACGAATCAATGCCTTCAGAACAGCGCGAGAAATCTCTTAACGCCATGGTGGAGATCGCACTAAGCGCCCTACTGAACGGATAAGTGATGACAACAGCTGAACTCTTATTACTTGGCATCGTCACATTCATCCTTGTTGATTTTGCTGCAGGTCGTGTCATTGATTTCCTCAATGAAAGCAACAAAAACGTCGCTCTGACAGGAGTGGCCGCAGAGATCTATAACCCAGATGAGTATGCAAAATCTCTTGAATATGGCACCGCCAAATACAAGGTGGAGATGCTGACCACTGTAATTGCCACTGTAATAATGCTTTCAGCCATCATTTTGGGCTGGTTTGCTTGGTTAGACGAGGTAATAAGAGACCGTTATAGCAATGATTTGCTGGTAACTGTGATCTTTTTTGGCGTTCTAATACTGGTTTCCATGATCGGAAATCTTCCTATTTCCTACTACTCCACATTTGTTATCGAAGAAAAGTTTGGCTTTAACAAGACAACTAAGAAATTGTTTGTCATGGACACAATCAAGCAACTACTTCTGAGCATCGCACTTGGCCTGCCAGTAATTGCATTGATTGCCTGGATCTACCAATCACTGCAATCCACGTTCTGGCTTGTTGGTTGGCTTGCAGTCTCTGCAATCACCTTGTTTATGTTTGTTTTTGGAACACGAATCTTCTTGCCAATGTTTAATAAGTTAAAGCCACTACCAGAAGGTGAGCTTCGCACTGAAGTTGAGGCTTACTGCCAATCCCAAGGTTTTCCATTGTCAAAGTTGTGGGAGATGGATGCATCAAAGCGTTCCACAAAACTCAATGCCTTCTTCTCAGGCATGGGCAAGGTAAAGATCATCGGTCTCTATGACACTTTGATTGAAAAGCTAACGACTAAGGAAACTGTGGCAGTTCTTGCCCACGAAGTAGGTCACTACAAGCGCAAGCACGTCTACACAATGTTTGCCTTTAGTAACATCCAAACACTAGTTATTTTCTCTTTGATGGGTTGGTTGCTGAGTAATCCAAACCTTTCAAAGGCACTTGGCTCAGATACTCCAAGCTTTCATCTTTCAATGATCGCTTTCTTCATGCTCTTTACACCGGTTTCAACTGTGCTGGGATTGATTAACAACTCATTCTCACGCCACAACGAATACCAAGCAGATCAGTACTCAATCGATACCTATCCAGGTGCGCGGGACCATATGTATTCAGCACTTAAGAAACTATCTGTTGAGTCTTTGAGTAACTTAAACCCACACCCTGTATACGTTGCGGTGCATTACTCACACCCACCGATTCTTGATCGATTGGCTAATTTGAAGAAATAGCCTGTTATTACAATAGAAAAGCCCCTGATTTCTCAGGGGCTTTTCTTATTAAGTAAGTTTTAACGAGGTACTTCAACCTCATCGAGACGAACAGCCTCACCAGAACCTTGTTGGTCAAATGGTGTGAAGTCGTACTCGTCATATGCTGCATAAACAGCGGCCTTTGCTTCTTCCGTTGGCTCAACACGAATGTTGCGGTAACGGGCAAGACCAGTACCGGCAGGAATCAACTTACCGATGATGACGTTCTCCTTCAGACCGAGCAATGGATCGCTCTTCTCTGAAAGTGCAGCATCTGTAAGTACACGAGTTGTTTCCTGGAATGAAGCCGCTGACAACCATGACTCAGTTGCAAGAGATGCCTTAGTGATACCCATAAGTTCTGGGCGACCTGAAGCAGCCTTTCCACCTGATGTCACAACGCGACGGTTTTCAGTCTCGAAACGACCACGCTCAACAAGCTCGCCTGGAAGTAGATCCGCGTCCCCTGCTTCAAGCACAGTGATGCGCTTTAGCATTTGACGAACAATTACTTCAACGTGCTTATCGTGAATTCCTACACCCTGTGAGCGATACACAGACTGGATTTCATTAACCAAGTGAACCTGAGTTGCACGTGGTCCAAGAATACGAAGAACCTGCTTTGGATCAATCGCGCCAACAACCATCTTCTGGCCAACTTCAACGCGTGAACCATCTTCTACAAGTAACTTCTGACGACGAGTGATTGGGTAAGCAACCTCTTCGCCTCCATCATCTGGAGTAACGACGATCTTCTTACCCTTTGCATCTTCACGGAATGAAACAACACCTGCTGTTTCAGCGATTGGTGCAACACCCTTAGGTGTACGAGCTTCGAAGAGCTCAACGATACGTGGAAGACCGTGAGTGATGTCATCACCAGCAACACCACCAGTGTGGAAGGTACGCATTGTTAGCTGTGTACCAGGCTCACCGATTGACTGTGCTGCAATGATTCCAACTGCTTCACCGACTGCAACGCGCTGACCTGCTGCAAGTGAACGACCGTAGCAAGCTGCACACTGTCCGACCTTGCTATCGCAAGTTAGAACTGAGCGAATCTTTACTTCGTCAATGCCAGCTGCAACAAGTTCATCAATGTTGCGATCTCCAAGATCAGTACCTGCTGGAAGAATTACCACGCCATCAACAACTGCATCTTCAGACAATGTGCGTCCGAATACTGAAGTTTCAACGTGATCAAACTTAACTAGGCCACCTGACTCTTGACGAACACCAACCTGTAGAACAAGACCGCGATCAGTACCGCAATCTTCTTCACGGATGATGACATCCTGAGCAACGTCGCAGAGACGACGAGTTAGGTAACCAGAGTCAGCGGTACGAAGCGCTGTATCTGCAAGACCCTTACGAGCACCGTGAGTAGAAATGAAGTACTCAAGTACTGAAAGTCCTTCACGGAAGTTTGACTTGATTGGGCGAGGAATAATTTCACCCTTTGGATTTGCTACAAGTCCACGCATACCCGCAATCTGACGGATCTGCATCATATTTCCACGAGCACCAGAGAAGACCATCATCCACACTGGGTTAATGCGAGGGAAGTTTTCTTCCATCTCCTTACCCACTTCAGCTGTTGCCTTTGTCCAGATCTCGATCAATTCCTGACGACGCTCGTCATCAGTGATGAGTCCCTTTTCATATTGCGATTGAACCTTGTCAGCCTGTGTTTCGTAGCTTTCAAGAATTTCCTTCTTGCGTGGTGGTGTAACAACATCTTCGATACCGATTGTTGCACCAGCGCGAGTTGCCCAGTGGAAGCCAAGTGACTTCAACGCATCAAGCGTTTCTGCCACAACTACCTTTGGATAGAACTCAGCAAGGCGATCAACAATTGATCCAAGCTGCTTCTTTGTTACATCAAGATCAACAAATGGGTAATCAGCTGGAAGCGCTTCGTTAAACAACGCGCGACCAATTGTTGTTTCAATTGTCTCTGATGTTGGAGTCAAACGAATTTTGATCTTCGCTTGCAATGACACTGAGTGCTGATCGTGAGCCATGATCGCTTCTGCAATAGAACCGAATGCACGACCTTCACCTAGCTCGTTGTCACGAACCATTGTTAAGTAGTAAAGACCAAGAACCATGTCCTGTGTAGGAGATGTAATTGGACGGCCTGATGCTGGTGACAAGATGTTGTTTGAAGACAACATCAAGATGCGAGCTTCTGCCTGTGCTTCAGCAGATAGAGGTAAGTGAACCGCCATCTGGTCACCGTCGAAGTCAGCGTTAAATGCTGTACATACGAGTGGGTGAATCTGAATTGCTTTACCTTCAACCAATTGTGGTTCGAAAGCCTGAATACCTAGACGGTGAAGGGTTGGTGCGCGGTTAAGCAGAACAGGGTGCTCTGCAATAACCTCTTCAAGAACATCCCAAACAACTGGACGTGCACGCTCAACCATACGCTTTGCAGACTTAATGTTCTGCGCGTGGTTTAGATCTACAAGTCGCTTCATTACGAATGGCTTGAAAAGTTCAAGTGCCATCTGCTTTGGAAGACCGCACTGGTGCAGCTTCAACTGTGGACCAACAACAATTACTGAACGACCTGAGTAGTCAACGCGCTTACCGAGCAAGTTCTGACGGAAACGTCCTTGCTTACCCTTAAGCATGTCTGACAATGACTTCAGTGCGCGGTTACCCGGACCTGTAACTGGACGACCACGACGACCGTTATCGAACAACGCATCTACAGCTTCCTGCAACATACGCTTTTCATTGTTAACGATGATCTCTGGTGCACCGAGATCAGCAAGACGCTTCAAACGGTTGTTACGGTTGATAACACGACGGTATAGATCGTTTAGATCTGAAGTCGCAAAGCGACCACCGTCTAGCTGAACCATTGGACGTAGATCAGGTGGAATAACTGGAACACAATCAAGAACCATTGATGCTGGCTTGTTGCTTGTTGTAAGGAATGCGTTAACAACCTTCAAGCGCTTGATTGCACGAGTCTTCTTTGCACCCTTGCCGTTTTCAGAAAGATCTGTAAGTAGCTTGTGCTCAGTTTCTAGATCAAATGTCTCTAGACGACGCTTGATTGCAGCTGCGCCCATGTCACCCTTGAAGTACATGCCATAACGGTCACGCATTTCACGGTAAAGGTTCTCATCGCCTTCAAGATCTTGAACCTTAAGGTTTTTAAAGCGTGCCCACACATCTTCTAGACGAGTGATTTCACGCTCTGCACGATCACGGATCGCCTTAAGTTCGCGCTCTGCTGATTCACGAACCTTGCGCTTAACATCTGACTTTGCATCCTCAGCTTCGAGTTCTGCAAGATCTGCTTCAAGCTTCTTGGTGCGCACATCAACATCGTTATCGCGACGTGTTTCGATCTTCTTGCGATCATTAGCAAGCTTCTTTTCCATCTGTGGCATATCTTCTTCACGCGCTTCAGCATCAACTTCTGTGATCATGTAAGCAGCGAAGTAAATAACCTTTTCTAGATCCTTTGGAGCAAGATCAAGTAGGTAACCAAGGCGTGATGGAACACCCTTGAAGTACCAGATGTGAGTTACAGGAGCTGCTAGCTCGATGTGACCCATGCGTTCGCGACGAACCTTTGCACGTGTGACTTCAACACCACAACGCTCGCAAATGATTCCCTTGAATCGAACGCGCTTGTACTTACCGCAATAACATTCCCAGTCACGAGTAGGTCCGAAGATCTTCTCGTCGAATAGGCCGTCCTTTTCAGGCTTTAGTGTGCGGTAGTTAATGGTCTCTGGCTTCTTAACCTCACCAAAAGACCACTCACGAATATTGTCTGCAGATGCGAGACCGATACGTAGTTCATCAAAGAAGTTGACATCTAACATGTTATTTTCCCTCTCACACTTCTTCAACGCTGCTTGGCTCAACTCGTGACAAGTTGATACCTAGCTCTTCGGCGGCACGGAATACTTCTTCATCTGTATCGCGCATTTCAATTGCGACACCCTCTGAAGAAAGCACTTCTACATTTAGACATAGTGATTGCATTTCCTTGATAAGTACCTTGAATGACTCAGGGATACCTGGCTCAGGAATGTTTTCACCCTTAACGATTGCTTCGTACACCTTTACGCGGCCGAGAACATCGTCTGACTTAATAGTGAGTAGTTCTTGGAGTGTGTAAGCAGCACCGTAAGCTTCAAGTGCCCACACTTCCATTTCACCAAATCGCTGACCACCGAATTGAGCCTTACCACCAAGTGGTTGCTGCGTGATCATTGAGTATGGACCAGTTGAACGTGCGTGAATCTTGTCATCAACCAAGTGGTGGAGCTTCAAGATGTACATGTATCCAACTGAAATTGGTGTTGGGTATGGCTCGCCGGAACGACCATCAAACAACTTGGCCTTTCCGCTCTTACCAATAAGTTGTAGACCATCACGGTTTGGAAGAGTTGCAGAAAGAAGACCTGAGATTTCATCTTCAAGCGCGCCATCGAAAACAGGAGTAGCAAACTTTGTTCCTGGTTCGCCCTTTTCTGCACCGATTGCACGCATGTGCTTCTGCCATGCTTCATCAACACCTGAAAGATCCCAACCAGTTTTTGCTACCCAACCTAAGTGCATTTCAAGAACCTGACCAACGTTCATACGACCAGGTACACCAAGTGGGTTAAGTACAACATCTACTGGAGTTCCATCTTCAAGGAATGGCATGTCTTCTACTGGAAGGATCTTAGAAATAACACCCTTGTTACCGTGGCGACCAGCAAGCTTGTCACCATCTTGAATCTTGCGCTTTTGTGCAACATAAACGCGAACCAATTGGTTAACGCCAGCTGCAAGCTCGAAACCTTCTTCAGATTCAAAGATCTTTACGCCGATAACCTTTCCAGATTCACCGTGTGGAACCTTGAGAGATGTATCGCGAACTTCGCGAGCCTTCTCACCAAAGATTGCACGAAGCAAACGCTCTTCAGGTGTTAGTTCAGTTTCTCCCTTAGGAGTTACCTTTCCAACCAAGATGTCGCCAGGAACTACATCAGCGCCAACGCGAATGATTCCGCGCTCATCTAGATCTGAGAGAACTTCTTCAGAAACGTTAGGGATATCGCGAGTGATTTCTTCTGCACCAAGCTTGGTATCGCGAGCATCAACTTCATACTCTTCGATGTGGATTGATGTAAGAACATCATCCTGAACTAGGCGCTGAGAAAGGATGATCGCATCTTCGTAGTTGTGACCTTCCCATGACATAAATGCCACGAGTAGGTTCTTTCCGAGCGCCATTTCACCCTGATCGGTACAAGGACCGTCAGCGATAACTGAGCCAAATTCAACGCGCTGGCCTTCAGAAACAACAACCTTCTGGTTGTATGAAGTTCCTTGGTTTGAACGTGTGAACTTGTGTAATGAATACGTTTGGTAAGTCGAGTCATCTGCCATGACCTTAACTTCATCAGCAGAAACTTCAGTAACAACGCCGGCCTTAGTTGCAGTTACAACATCGCCTGCATCAACTGCGGCACGGAACTCCATACCTGTACCAATGACTGGTGCTTCTGCACGCATCAAAGGAACTGACTGACGCATCATGTTAGAACCCATCAACGCACGGTTTGCATCATCGTGCTCAAGGAACGGAATCATTGCTGTTGCAACAGAAACCATCTGACGTGGTGAAACATCCATGTAATCAACTTCATCAGCTGGGATGTATTCAACTTCGCCACCACGACGACGTACAAGTACGCGTGCTTCTGCAAAGTGACTGTCATCTGTTAGTGGTGCATTTGCCTGCGCGATGATGTGTTCATCTTCTTCATCTGCAGTTAGGTAATCAACCTGATCTGTAACGCGACCCTTTGAAACCTTGCGGTAAGGAGTCTCGATAAATCCAAATGCAGTAACGCGACCATATGTTGCAAGTGAACCGATCAGACCAATGTTTGGTCCTTCAGGAGTTTCAATTGGACACATACGTCCGTAGTGAGATGGGTGAACGTCACGAACTTCGAAACCCGCGCGGTCACGTGAAAGACCACCAGGTCCAAGCGCTGAAAGACGACGCTTGTGTGTAAGTCCTGACAAAGGATTTGTCTGATCCATAAACTGTGACAACTGAGAAGTTCCGAAGAACTCCTTGATTGACGCAACTACAGGACGGATGTTGATCAAAGTCTGAGGAGTAATTGCCTCAACATCTTGTGTCGTCATACGTTCGCGAACAACGCGCTCCATACGTGACAGACCGATGCGAACCTGATTCTGAATCAATTCACCAACAGTACGAAGACGACGGTTACCGAAGTGATCGATATCGTCCTTCTCAACGCGAACTTCGCGGCCGTACTCCATCAATAGATCGCCGCGGTGAAGTGCTACTAAGTAGCGCAAAGTCGCAACAATGTCAGAGATAGTAAGTAGTGATGATGAAAGCTCAAGGTCTAGACCTAGCTTCTTATTAACCTTAAAGCGTCCGACCTTGGCCAAGTCATAACGCTTTGGGTTGAAGTAAAGGTTTTCGAGCAAGTTCTGTGCAGCTTCCTTAGTTGGAGGCTCACCTGGACGAAGCTTGCGATAGATATCTAGTAGCGCTTCATCTTGTGTCTTTACTGTGTCTTTTTCAAGAGTTGCGCGCATTGATTCAAACTCGCCGAACTCTTCAAGAATTTGTTCTTCAGTCCAACCAAGTGCCTTTAGGAACACTGTTACAGACTGCTTACGCTTACGGTCGATGCGAACACCAACAAGATCCTTCTTATCAACTTCAAACTCAAGCCAGGCACCGCGTGATGGAATTACCTTTGAAGTGAAAACATCTTTGTCAGAAGCTTTTTCAATTGTGCGCTCGAAGTACACACCAGGTGAACGAACTATCTGAGAAACAACTACGCGCTCGGTTCCGTTAATAACGAATGTTCCGCGAGCTGTCATTACTGGAAAGTCACCCATAAATACTGTCTGTGACTTAATTTCACCAGTGATGTTGTTTGTGAACTCTGCTGTTACGAACAATGGTTGTGCATATGTCATATCGCGTTCTTTGCACTCAGCAATTGAGTACTTAGGTGGCTCGAAACGGTGATCGCGGAAAGATAGAGACATCGTTCCCTGGAAATCTTCGATCGGAGAAATCTCTTCAAAGATTTCTTCAAGACCTGAAGTTGTTGGGATTTCTCCACGATTCATTGAATCGGTTGCTGCGATACGTGAACGCCATGCTTCGTTACCCAATAGCCAGTCAACGCTTTCAGTTTGCAGCGCTAATAGGTTAGGAACTTCTAGAGGTTCGCGGATCTTGGCGAATGAAACTCGACGAGGGGCTACTGAGATTTTTTTAGACGCGGCCAAGAGATGTCCTTCCAGACAATTTGCGGGAACGCACAACTATTAGGTCTCAGCCGCTATATGCCCTGACCATAGAAATTTGAGCGAAGGTGAAGAGTACCGACCTCACCCCCGCCCTGTCCAACCCGCTGCTTATACTCCTAAGCCAAGACCCTGTCAGGTCTTTTGGGATGTTTGTGGAT
>ERZ1022785.52-NODE-52-length-12620-cov-12.839475_pt1 | contig 12620 bp, 10 predicted proteins | sample MGYA00521088_ERZ1022785 | MGnify/ENA primary metagenome ERZ1022785 (study PRJEB33162, sample SAMN09537587) | freshwater metagenome | isolation source: freshwater | place: Canada:Alberta | collected 2017-07 | study: EMG produced TPA metagenomics assembly of the... | reverse complement strand
GGGCTATTTACTTTAATTACTTTCTCTTCGATCACTGTTTGTCCATCACGCAGTAATGAAACATTCAATGTGTAATCTTCAGGGGCGCTAGTTTCAAGGTTGTACTGTGCATCAAATTTATCTGCGGTTAACATGAATGAGGGAAGATTTGCGTTTTTGTATAACTTTCCATAAGTCAGGGTGTCATAACTTGTTGGTGTATTAACAAATCTTTCACCAATATTGATAATTGCTTCACCACGCATTCCAAAGAGTGAACTAAAGCTGATTCCTAACAAAATAAGGATGAGCGCTAAGTGGAAGAGTAGGTTTCCAGTTTCGCGAGTGAAACCTTTTTCGGCAGAAATAGATCCATCTTTTTCTAAGACTCTAAAGCGCTTGGACTTAAACCAGGCGCGAGCCAAATCTAATTCAGCCCCAGTAGCTGTCCACGTTGAATGATGTTCCATGCGCGAGAGGTTCTTAGGAGTTGCAGGCGGCAAAGCGCGTGCGGCATGAAAATGCTCAATTGATCGGGGCAATACACAGCCAATCAAAGAGATGAATAAAAGGATGTAAATAGCGCTAAACCACGGTGATCCGTAGACATCAAATAGATAGAAGCGATCCATCCAGCGCGCAAGCTCTGGGGAATCCTTAAAGTATTGGCCCACCTGTATTGGGTTTTGGGTACGTTGTGGAACTAAAGAACCAGGAATAGATGCGACCCCGAGCATCAACAGCAGAATCAATGCTGTGCGCATGCTGGTTAATTGGCGCCACGTGTACCGCAAAAGACCAACGCTATCTAGCTCTGGTAGCTCTGTCTGTTGGCTCATTAAATCACCGGAATAAAATCAGAAATTAGAGAGCGCATTGAATTCAATAACTGACCCCAGACGCCAAGCACCTGAAGCACTCCGATTGCAATCAAAAAGATTCCACCAGTTTTTGAGATGAGATCGCCCCGGCGATAAACAAGTGAACGCAGCTTGGCAGACTTATCAACAGACAAACCTGAAAGAATAAATGGAAGTCCTAGACCTAAGCAGTATCCAAAGGAAAGTATTGCTCCGCGCACCGCACTTGATTCTTGGAACGCAAGTGTTTGGACAGCTGCTAACGCCGGGCCAATACATGGTGTCCAACCAATACCGAATAACACTCCAAGTAGTGGTGCACCTAGCAACCCACCAGTTGTTCGCATCTTTGGCCGAATAGTTGGTGAAAAAGGAAAGCGACCGTAGAAGATAAAACCTAAGAAGATTGTGATAACGCCAAGAATTCTAGAGATGATCTCTTCGTTAGCTGAGAGTTGATTACCCAAACCACCAAACAATGCCCCATATGAAACAAAAACTGCGCTAAAGCCTAGGACAAACAAAAGCGAGCCTAAAAAGACTTTGCCACGGCTTACTGAAAACCCAGCAGCAAATGAAAGATAGCCGGGAACTAACGGCAAAACACATGGTGATAAGAAGGAAATAATGCCCGCGATAAATGCGAAGGGGAATGCAGCGACAAGAACACCTGAAAAGATTTGCTCTACGAAAAACTCTTTCATTCTGCGCTCACCCTTTCAATTAACTGGGTTAGCGAAGCCACAGTGACCACACCTGAAATACGTGCTGCTACACGCCCATTCTTATCCAGAATTACCGTCGATGGGATGGCATTTGCTGGCAATGAGCCCTTAAATCCAATCAAAATGGAGTCATCGATAATTGTTGGGTATGGGACTTTAAATCGACGTTCAAATGCTTCCGCATTTGCAGGATTATCTCGAGTCAAAATTCCAATGAATGCAACATCTGTGTATTTATTTGCTAAAGAAACAAGTGTTGGTGCTTCAGCCCGACATGGCGAGCACCACGATGCCCATACATTTACAACTGCGACCTTGTCTTTTGTATATGTGTAGTTGGTGCCAGACAAAGTTAACCCGGTAATTGCTGGAGCAATTTTTCTATCTTCAATTTTTATGAATGTTGTTGATCCATCACCAGAAACAAAACTTTCCTCAGCCGAAGATGTTCCGCCCCCGCCACACCCGGTAAGTGCAATTGCTAACGCAATTAGGAGTGCAATTTTCTTCATTACTTATTTTCAGGCAAAAGGTGACGTGCTGGCTCTGAATATGTTAACCCTGAAATAAAACCTTCATCGTCAAAGTGAACACTGGTGACAGATGCAAGTGTGCACTCACGTTTACGAGGATCATGCAATAGGCGACGATTTTCAATTGCACTACGCAAAATCCAGATGGGCAATTGGTGTGAAACACAGATTGCATCCTTGCCATTGGCCGCGTCACGAGCTGCAAATATTGCTGCAAGCATGCGATTGATTTGTTCATCGTATGGCTCACCCCATGATGGCTTCCATGGATTCCATAAGTGTTTCCATGCTGCAGGATGGCGCAGTACACCATCTCCGACACTGAAAGGTTTTCCTTCAAATATGTTTGCAGCTTCAATTAAACGTTCATCAGTTGTGATGGAAATATTGTGAGCAGCAGCAATGGGAGCGGCAGTCTCTTGTGCGCGTTGCAAGGGTGAAACATGAAGTGCGCCTAAATCAAGAGTCTTTGACCACTCACCAAGCGTGCGTGCCATCTCTTGTCCACGATCAGATAATCTCCAGCCAGGTTGGCGGCCATACAAAATCTTGTCAGGATTATGGACTTCTCCGTGGCGAATCACATGCACTGTTGAACTCATTGGGAAAGCATAAAGCGTCCCGAAACCCCGTCTATCGCTAAGGTAGTGACATGGCACTCACGGGCAAGACAGCTGCCTTCTTTGACGTAGATAACACGCTTATCCGTGGTTCAACCATTTATTTCTTGGGTCGCGGCATGTATCAGCGTGGCTACTTCACCAAGAAGGACATTTCACGTTTCGTTTTAGCCAACCTGAGATTTCGCTTAACGGGAAAAGAAAATAAAGAAGAGATTGCACGTTTCCAAGACGCTGCCACAGATTTCATCGGCGGCCATAACGTCAAAGACATTGAAACGATTGCTCAACAAATTTATGACGAGTTTGTTTCCCCTGCAATGTGGCAGGGAACAATTGATATCGCCCAAACACATATTGCAAATGGAGTTGAAGTTTACTTAGTTACTGCCGCACCAGAAGATATGGCAACTTTAATTGCAAAAAGATTAGGTCTGACTGGCGCACTTGGCAGTAAAGCGGAAATCAAAGATGGTCTCTACACCGGTCATATGAATGGCGCACTACTGCATGGAAAAGAAAAGGCTGTTGCTGTTCGGGAGTTAGCAGAGAAAAAAGGATTTGATCTCAGAGAATGTTTTGCTTATTCGGATAGCAATAATGATCTACCTCTTTTGCAATGTGTTGGTCATCCATCCGCAATTAATCCAGATGCATTACTCGGCTTGCGTGCAATGGCTGAAGGTTGGCCGATTCATGATTTCCGTCGCGCACGCTTTATTGGCCGTGCTATCTCCCCCATCGTTGTCCGAATTGCAGCCATTGGAACATGGTTAACCCCGCGTAAGCGATGAAGTGAATTAACAAGAACAGCTGATTTGCCAGTAATGTAGGCAAGTTATGGAAATGCGCTCCTTCTCTGACTACCTACGTAGTGTTGATGACGCTGCCCTTTTAGATTTATTTACTGCGCGTCCGGATCTTGTAACACCAGTCCCACCAGATATCGCCTCTCTTGCAGTGCGTGCTTGTTCTGCTCCAAGTTTGGCTAGAGCGATTGATTCACTTAATCAATGGCAGTTCCAAGTTCTGGAGGCTGCGGCATCATTGAATGAACCCTTCTTAGAAAAAAGCGTTATTGCGCTTACAGAAAAGGAAGCAAAGGGTGCCTTAGAGCATTTAGTGACAGTTGGTCTTGTCTATCCATCAGATGATGGAATGCGTTTGCCAACGCAATTACGAGATGTAATTGGAACAGAGCCTGCAGGCTTAGGGCCAGCTTCAATGGCAAAACTAAAGCTCAGTGAATTAGATGATGCCCCAGCTGATGCAAAGAAAGTTCTAGAACGATTGGTGTGGGGTCCACCGCGTGGAAGTGTTGGAGATATCAAAAACCCTGGACCGGGAGTTAACTGGCTTCTTGAAAAGAAGTTCTTAGTTCCACTTGATCAGCGAACCGTAATCTTGCCTCGCGAAGTAGCAATTGCCTTACGCGGTGGAAAGATTCACAAAGAACGTTTTATCAAGCAACCATCGCTAAGCGGTGCAAAGCGAATTGAACAACAAATTAATCTTGCGGCAATCGCAAACGTTTCAACCGTACTGCGCTGGGTTGAAGAGCTACTTAATTTCTGGGCCGATGAACCAGCAGATGCATTACGTGCCGGTGGGTTAGGTGTTCGCGATCTCAAAATCATTTCAACGCACCTAGGTGTCGACGAATCCTGCACAGCATTTGTCGCCGAACTTGCATACCTTGCATCACTAATCAGTATCGATGCTGATGATCGAATTCTGCCAAGCAATAAATTTGACATTTGGTTAATGCAAACACCTGCTGATCGCTGGCAGATGTTGGCATCACAGTGGTTAATTACTTCGAGGGTTAGCGGTTTGGTTGGGCGAGTAGAAGCAAAGAATGTTGCAGCCCTTGGCCCAGAGCTAGATCGAGTAAATGCTGCGCGAGTACGTGCTTTAACACTTGAACTATTGCGGGAAAACCAAGGTGTTGCTCCAGAGTGGAATAGCTTCAAGGAAGTTTTGTCATGGCGCGCACCCGTGCGTCGTAACTCTTCCTTGCAGGATGAACTTGCTGAATGGACGCTTCGTGAGGCTGAATGGCTAGGAATCACAGGCCAGGGTGCACTATCTAAATACGGCGTGCAATTTCTTGCGGGTGATGACTTAAGTGCCATTAACGAAGATCTACCAAAGACTGTTGATCACATCTTGATTCAAAGTGATAACACTGCAATCGCACCTGGACCACTTGAGCATGAGATTTCTCAAGCTCTAGCAATGATGGCTGAGATTGAAAGCCGCGGTGGTGCAACTGTTTATAGATTTACTGAAAGTACAATTCGTCGCGCACTAGATCATGGAAAGACAGGCGATGAGATAAAAACATTCCTAGTTAAGACTTCTAAAACACCAATGCCACAACCGCTTGAATATCTCATTGCAGATGTTGCAAAAAAACATGGCAAGTTGCGAGTAGGTAACACCTCGTCATTTATTCGATGTGAAGATACTGCACTTATTTCTCAAATCATGAATGACAAGAAACTAGAAATTCTTTCCCTGCGTCGCATTGCACCTGAAGTTGTCATCTGCGATATGGATGCAACCGACGCCATGCGCGTACTGCGTGAATGCGGGTACTTACCTGCTGGTGAATCTGCAAATGGAATGATTTTGACTGGACCAAGATCTAACCGTGCATTAACTAAGCCACGTCCTCCACGAGTAATTGGAGAAGTTGAAATTCCTGATACCGAAACATTAAAGACTGCAATTCGTGCTTTGCGCACTGGTGAAAAATCCACCTACCGCCAAACTCGTTTGCGCCAAGTTGCCAGCGAGGCTTTAGGTCAGCTTCCACGCACAACTGCAAATGAAACGATGGAAACACTCAATCAATTCATTATTGATGAGAAAACCCTTTCAATTGGATATGCCGATAACAATGGCGGTGTAACCCATCGAATTATTGACCCTATTCGCATTAGCGCAGGCGCTTTAATCGCGCGCGATCATGCAACAGGTGAGGTCCAATCCTTCAGAATCCCACGCATCACTGGCGTGGCACCGCTATAGACTTATCCCATGTTGGCTGCCCTAGAAGCATTAGTTAAGTTGGAATCACCAACTGAAGATCTAGATGCCTGCCGCGATGTTGTTCATTTAGCGAGTGATATAGCAACCAGAATTCTGGGAACTCCTGCAGAAATCCGTGAAGTAAACGGTCGCCCAGTTTTCTGGTGGGGTGCACCTAATCCAGATGTAGTTGTTCTTGCTCATCTAGACACTGTGTGGCCCAAGGGATCTTTTCAACCTTTGTGGAGCGTTGAGGGAACAGCGGCTCGCGGTCCAGGAATTCTTGATATGAAAGCTGGTTTTGTTCAAGCGCTATATGCGATGAAGGGAATCACTGGCAGTGCAGCACTAGTTGCAACTACAGATGAAGAGACTGGAAGTTTAACAAGTAGAGAATTTATCAAGGAGATTTCTGCGAAAGCAAAAGCCGTTCTAGTTTTAGAGGCAACACTTAACGGCAAAGTCAAAACTGGCCGCAAGGGAACAGCGATGTATCAAGTCAAAATTCATGGCAAGGCATCACATGCTGGACTTGATCCTGAAAAAGGTGTGAATGCAACAACAGAAATAGCACATGCTGTTTTAGCAATCACAGCGATGCAAAATCCAGAACATGGAACAACTGTTGTTCCCACAACACTTCATGCCGGTAACACAACCAACACAGTCCCAGATTTAGCTATTCTGGATATTGATATCCGCTCCTACTCAATGGATGATCTAAAGCGCGTTGACACCGCTATCAAAGGATTGAAACCCGTTAATGCTGCAGCCCGTTATGAAGTTACAGGTGGATTCAATCGTCCACCCTTAGAGACAACTTCAACAATGGCTCTCTATGAGCGAGCAGAAAAAGTTGCCAAAGAACTTGGAATGCCACCTCTAGGCCATGCCTCAGTTGGCGGAGCAAGTGATGGAAACTTTGCAGCTGCCGCAGGTGCTCAAGTATTAGACGGCCTTGGAGCAGTTGGCGACGGGGCTCACGCAGCACATGAATGGGTAGACATCAGTACCCTTGAAGATCGCAGCAAGTTATTGCATGCGCTAATAAAGGATTTGCTCAATGACTGATGGTCCGCTAATTGTTCAGAGCGATAAAACGTTGCTGCTCGATATCGACCATCCAATGTCTACAGAATGTCGTCGAGCGATTGCACCATTTGCTGAGCTAGAGCGATCACCTGAACACATTCACACATACCGATTAACACCACTTGGTTTGTGGAACGCTCGTGCTGCTGGACATGATGCAGAGCAAGTTATCGATACCTTAATCAAATACTCCCGCTACGCAGTCCCCCACTCAATTCTTATTGATGTTGCAGAAACAATGTCTCGCTACGGACGTTTGCGACTTGAAATGGATCCAGTTCATGGCTTAATTCTTATTACAACCGACACAGCAGTTCTTGAAGAAGTAATTAGAGCAAAGAAGATTGCACCATTACTTGGTGCTCGAATTGATGCTGAAACAATTACCGTTTTGCCAAGTCAACGTGGGCAGATAAAGCAATCGCTGTTACGTCTTGGTTGGCCAGCAGAGGATTTTGCCGGCTATGTTGATGGTCAAGCTCACGACATTTCTTTGGTGCAAAAGGATTGGAAAATACGTCCTTATCAAGAACTTGCTGCTGAAGGTTTCTGGCATGGCGGTTCTGGTGTTGTCGTTCTTCCTTGCGGTGCTGGTAAAACAATTGTTGGCGCAGCTGCGATGGCACATGCCAAGGCAACAACATTAATTTTGGTAACAAACACAATTGCCGCGCGTCAATGGCGTGAGGAGTTGCTAAAACGAACAACCTTGAATGAGGATGAAATTGGCGAGTATTCAGGGGCTAAGAAAGAGATTCGCCCTGTAACTATCGCTACGTACCAAGTGATGACTAAGAAGAAAAATGGTGTGTACGCCCACCTAGATCTCTTTGATTCATACGACTGGGGCTTGATTATTTATGATGAAGTGCACCTGTTGCCTGCGCCAATCTTTCGTTTCACCGCAGATATTCAATCTCGTCGCCGTTTAGGTCTGACGGCCACATTGGTGCGTGAAGATGGCATGGAAGGTGAAGTTTTTTCACTAATTGGTCCCAAGCGTTTTGATGTGCCTTGGAAAGAAATTGAAGCACAAGGCTATATCGCACCTGCTGAATGTATTGAGGTTCGGGTTAACTTAACTGAAACCGAACGATTGGCCTATGCAACTGCTGAGCCAGAAAACCGATATCGCAGCTGTGCGACAACTCGCACAAAGCGTGATGTTGTTCAAGCTTTAGTAGAAAAACATGCCGATGAACAGGTGTTGGTAATTGGCCAATACATCGACCAACTTGATGATCTATCTGAGACTTTAGGTGCACCGCTCATCAAGGGCGAAACACCGATTAAAGAGCGAGAAATTTTGTTTAATCAGTTTAGAACTGGTGAGATTAAGTGTTTAGTAGTTTCAAAAGTTGCTAACTTTTCAATTGATTTACCCGATGCAACAATTGCTATCCAGGTATCTGGTGCATTTGGTAGCCGTCAAGAAGAAGCACAACGCTTAGGACGTATCTTGCGACCAAAGTCAGATGGCCGTGGTGCGAAGTTTTATTCAGTAATTTCTCGAGACACTATCGATCAGGATTTTGCTCAGAATCGTCAACGCTTCTTAGCTGAGCAAGGTTATTCTTACAAAATTATTGACGCTGACGATGTTTTTCAAGGGAAGATCTAAACCGTTCTGGATCTACGCGCCAGAAATCATGGTGTGTCCCATCGATTTGAGTAACAGGGATTTTCTCACCATATAGTTTTTCTAATTCTTCATTTCCATCAATCAGGATCTCTTCAATTTCAAAATTTAGTTCATCCTTCATTGATTGCAAGACCTTTAATGCATCTTCGCAAAGATGGCAACCAGTACGGCCATAAATTGTTATGAGCGTCATGTAGCCACCCTTTCTGACCTGTTAATTCACTTAGAGAATTGGTAATTCCTACCCCTGACCTTAAACCACGCCCGATGCCCTGATAGCGTTGGGCTCATGCTGCGCATCAAGAGATTATGGGCAATCGCCTTTGCCGGCGTGCTTGCTCTTTCCATTCTTTCTGCGCCATCTGCGCCCGCTTTAGCATTTAAACAGATCCCTGCAACTAACTGGGGTTACACATATGCAGGTACAACTCCGACTAGCTCATCTGTTGCAAAGTCAGCACCGGCCAAGAATTTAGAAGCTAAATCAAAATTTATAGTCAAGTACAACAACTTTCCGGATTGGGCAAAAAAAGAGGTCCAGGCTGCAATTGATGTGTGGTCGGCAAACTTTAAATCAACAACTCCTATCACTGTCGATGCATCCTGGGGACGTTCTAGTTCTTGGGGAGTATTAGGAAGTGCGCGTCCCGGAAGTTTCTTCTCAGCATTTTCTGGTGCACCTGATCCCTCACTGTGGTACTCATCGGCTGCAGCGAATGCATTGGCGGGAAAAGATTTAGATAAAGCCAATCCTGAAATAATTATCCAAGTTAACTCTGGCGCAACCTGGAATACTCGTGGAGATGGAGTTCCAACTTCTTCTGAATACGATCTTGAATCGGTTTTCATTCACGAACTTGGACACGGATTAGGTTTTCTTTCTAACGATGCATACGATCCTTTTTTTGGATTGGGTAGCTTGGATCAACCAACACCATTTGATGCATACCTACAAACGGCAGATGGTCGTCGCTTGGCAGATCTTCCAACTCCTTCGAGAGAGTTAGGTACTGCACTAACCACGTCATTGGTGTGGTCAGGTCCACTTGGAATTAAAGCAAATGGTGGAATTAAGCCAAAGATGTATACGCCGTCTCGTTACCAATCTGGTTCTTCAACGTCGCACCTAGATGAAGATACTTTTTCAAAGTCCGGTCTTGATTCAGTTATGACGCCAAGCCTTGATCCGGGTGAAGTTTTTCGCCAACCCGGACCACTTCAATTGGCAATGATGGAAGATATGCGCAACAAGCCACCCGCTGGTATCGCAACTGATCTTCCGCAGTCACCACGTAATGTCCAAGCATTCACGGGTGATGCATCTGCTCTGATTTCTTTTGATCCGCCGGTCAATTTGCGCACAGCCCAGATCAGTGAGTACATCGTCAAGAACATTAAAACAGGTGTAGAAAAGAAGTCATTGACTAGCCCAGTATTGATCGCCGGATTAAAAAACGGCACTTCATACACTTTTTCAGTTGTGGCTAAGAATGCATTAGGTGTTTCTGATGCAGTAACAACTAAGGCTGTTATTCCACAAGCAGGCTGGAAGAGCACTGTGTTAGATACTGCAGCTGACGGTAAGAGTGTTGCTAGTACGACCTTTAATGGACAGCCGGCGATTGCCTACACAGACACAAAAAGTGGTGACTTAAAACTTGCAACCTTTAATGGCAAGGTTTGGAAGAAGGTCACTGTTGATGGAGCTGGCGGAAGTAGTGGCCGTACAACGGACACAATTTCTGGCGCTATTTCCATGTGCGTAAATGGCAGTGGAGTAAAACAAACACTCCATATTTTCTATAGTGATTCAACTGAAAAAGATCTCCGCTATGCGACCTTTAACGGAAAAAGCTTTGCAATCGAAGTGGTTGATGGCAATGGTCTCGCAGTCAATGAGTACACAGACCCAATTCGTGTGCGCACATCTAGTGATGTAAGCGTGGCAAATGCATGTGTAGCTACGACAAGTACTGTGCAAGTCTTTTATCGCGATGAAAGCCAAGGAGTTCTTCTGGGTGCTGTAAAGAACAAGAATGCACCATGGAGATATGAGCTTCTAGATGGCGATCGTAAAACAGATGGACGCACAACAGGTGACGTCGGATTCCATTTGCAGGCAATCTTTGATGGCTCAAAAACTTACGTTGCATACGATTCAGTAGTTTCGATGAACCAGAAAAAAGAAATTACCTCTGGTGCAATTCGTATTGCTACCCGCACTGGTATCGAACCAACTGGTTGGGCTTATCAAACACTCGATATCTCAACTGATGAGGCTGCAGTCTTTGGATTTGATGTTGCACTTGCAAAAATAAATGGTGATGTGATGGCCACATGGTTAGCCGCATCAACTGCGACAGCACCAAAGCCTAATCAAGTGCGTTGGACGCTATTGAGTGATCCAACAAAGATTTCTAGTTTAACTACTGAAAATTTTGGGACACCTGGTGAGTTTCTAACAACTGATGGAAAGACAATTATCTTTAACTGTCAGGAGAGGCTGTGCGCTCTTGATACGAGCAAAAAGGATTTGGGACAAGCTGCAATACGTTTAGTAAGCAGTACCCAAGGCTCTGAACCTACTCAAAGCGCTTGGGTAACTGTTAATAAGATTAAATATCTTCTTGCCACTGTTAATGGCAAGCTTGCACTGCTAAAGCCGTAATTATTACTTCGCGTTACGGCGCTGAATGCGAGTCTTCTTTAGAAGCTTCTTGTGCTTCTTCTTCGCCATGCGCTTGCGTCGCTTTTTAATTACGGAACCCATATGTCACGCTCTCATTTCTAATGTTCGCACTGAGTGTGCGGGGGTTTAGGTTACCGCGGAAGTAGGGTAAAAATCGAAACGGATTCTGTGCTTGTAGTAAGGGCTAAAACTCCAAACTCCTTTGAAATGAGTAGCCCAAGGACTTCTTTCTGCCCTACGGGGCCACTATCGGCTGCAGTGATGAGGCCTTTGGAGTCAAAGGTAAGCAATAACGGTGTTGGTGTCTTTGGATTCCAATTTAGTTGCGCAACTGTTCCCGTGGAAATGAAAAATGCCTGAGTACTGGATGCAGAGAGTGCTGGACCTGTTGAGGCAAAACGATAGGTCCATGATGGCACAAAGGAACTTGAAAACTTTGTAATCGCAGATTCGGTTTTGCCCGCTACTACAACTTCACCAGCAAGAAGTAATGAATTCGATGCGCTATTCCAAATTCGTTTTCCCTTTGCAACCGAACTGCGAACGACAGAAGTAATCTTCAACGACTTTGAAACCTTAACTAAAATACCATCAGTTAATCCGGCAACTTTTTTGCCAGCTAAAGTTTCAGAACTTGACCCGGCAATCGTAAAGCTTCCATCGCCGTGTCTAACAATAGAATCTGCTGTTGTCGATGCAAAACCGATCTGCAACAACTTTGAGAACGAACCGGTGGTATCTGCGTTCGCTAGAAAACCCGAATTGCCTTTCTCATTGGCCATGATTCCAACAACAGATGCTCCATTTTTATCTACAGTAATCGCAGTTGGAAATAGCACAGAGCTAGTTGGCAGGGTATTTGTAGACACCAATACGCCTGCTGCACTAATCTTCCAAACAGTCACCGCTTGCAAATCACCAATGAATGCTGATGGTGGAATAGCTGCATTATCTGGATTTAATGGAGTTGTAGTTGCTGCCGGTGGGGTTAATCCGGTTGCTAGTGGTGTTGCACCAGCAACCCAAATATCTCCTACTGAATCAACAGCAGCGGCCGTTGCAATCGATGCTGCAGATTGATCTAGGGATAAGTTCCATACCTCTTTACCCATCCCATCAATTGCGCGGGCATAAGCCTTTGACGCTTTGGTTCCAAAAACAATTATTGATTTACCACTGACTACTGCTCCACTTACCTCTTCTGGCGCGCCAATTGTCGTAAACAATTGCATGGGTTTAACACTGATTTTCTTTGGTGCAGCCTGTGAAACTGGAGCGACTAACAGTGAGGCAAATACAACGAATGCTACAAAGCGTTTCACGCTAATTCCTGCGAACGATCGCTAGCCGCCTTCATTGCCTTGGCAACCATAGAGTTGAGATCACTTGATCCAAATGAGGCGAGCGCAGCAGCTGTTGTTCCATTTGGACTTGTCACATTTTC
>ERZ1022785.39-NODE-39-length-14964-cov-16.225971_pt1 | contig 14964 bp, 9 predicted proteins | sample MGYA00521088_ERZ1022785 | MGnify/ENA primary metagenome ERZ1022785 (study PRJEB33162, sample SAMN09537587) | freshwater metagenome | isolation source: freshwater | place: Canada:Alberta | collected 2017-07 | study: EMG produced TPA metagenomics assembly of the... | reverse complement strand
GACTTAGAATTTTTTCCGAACTTTGAAAATTTTTTCTCCACTTTGAAAATTTTTAGACACTTAAAATTTTTTTTCATAATGTCTGATTACAAATGTTGTAAACCAATATTGACATTTCTTTATGCGTGTGTCCAAATTATTACCAAATGTATTGCGATAACCTGTTGTTTGGTCGAAGCGAAATAAGGCAAATTCCTGTAAAGTCCAAACGAGCTTCCTATGCACAAATACCTCTCGCACAGATTATTTAAATAATGCCTGTAGAATATTTCATGTTTTATGTAAGTCCCTTGATCGCATAAGGGCAGCGCGTTGCACATTGCACTCGAGCGGGTTTTGCACAAACAAATGCACTATTTGTTAGCTAGGAATTGGCATATTTAAAAATCAAAGCTCAAATTCCTTGCACTCCCGTGACTCGCACCATCCTGTCACAAACCTGCACTCCTGTGACTCGCACAAATCCTGTCACACAAATTTGCACAATCCTGCAGTTGCACAAAATCCTACTGCAAACAGCACTCCTCAACGTGGCTAGCACATTTCCTGCCACTCTTGCCTAAAAGCTTCAATGAACCAACAGGATAAGAGTAGGTTAGAATCCAAAATTAAAATTCATGGATGCATAATAAAGAAATGTCTAGACCTCCAAAGAGAAATCAGACTGTTGAAAGTAACATTACGCGCAATACAAAGTTTACTGTTTCAATTGCTAACACTTTGTGCGTACCTATTGTTGCTCTAGCAAATTTGATAAATCAGTTTAATGAATCTAATGATTCTTTGCTGAGTCCAGGTGAATATTCTGAGCTGATTGACGCATTAATTTTGTTCGGACGTTGTAGTCTTGCATTTGCAAACCGTCATAAAAATTCTCAAGAGCAAGCACGCAAAAATGCAGAACGATAGATATCCTCATGCCCATATGAATGGATTTCGACATATTAGTAAAAGACAGATAGAAATTCTGCTTGAGAAAGTAAATGATATGAGTTGTTACTTGTTGGAACTTAATGGTTTAGCTCCACAAGAAAGAGAAGATCGTGATAGAAGCACTTTTGCTTATCTTGTTTTTAATCTAAGATTATTGCAAACCAGATTGAGATCATTTGCAGTTTATCACGACATTGACATATCTCGAATCTAAATCGGACCCAATTTGGTCCAAGACAGAACAAAATAAAGAAAAGTATTTCTGACTGGCCACCAGACTATTTTTCCTAATTGTTTTGTATCATTCGTGTACTTATTAAAATTTTCCCGAGTATGTCTGATGAAAATAATAATTTTAGCAAGTTTACTTTGCAAAGACAAGAATTGGAAACTCTTGTTGAAACAACCGAATCTTTAGGAATTCGGCTATGTGCTGCTCATATCACTCTTATTAATGAATGTATTGAGGCATTGAAACTTGTTGAAGTTGCTGAAAAAGACTTTTACAATGCCAAGTAATCGGTTGATGTCGGAAATTGTCTTACCACCAAATACTGTAGAAATACCCATTACTTTAGTATGGACAACTTACAGACCGACATCAACTACAGAGTGTGCTTTGCTACAATTAGAGCTGAACTTAGCAGGCTCGAGGATATGGCAGCAGATTTTTCAAATAACCACCCAATAAATGTTTTTGCCGTTACAAGAGAAAGTACTGAAACAATTTGGAAATCACTTGATAAACTTGAAAATGTCCTCAAATCCAAGAGTCCCATGGCAGATAGAACCTCTGAGACCTCTTGAAAGAACTATCAATCTCATCGAATTTACTCTAACTGTTCTAACTGACCTCATTCAAAAATTTGATCAGCATACCCCGATGGATAAATGGGATGTTATCATTTATATACTTAGACAGATAAGTGATATTCAGTTTCAGCTGTTCATGCAATCATAATGGAGCAAGGACGAGAACCTATTAGAATACCGTCTGTACTCCTTGAAATGTCGGCGGATAGGCTCCGTACCGTCATTCTTAATTTTCATACTATGACTAATGATGAAGTCAGACAAAATTTGATTGTGACGCATAGGGAAATTTATGAAACTCTGTTATTTTATACCAATGAATCAAGAGAGAACATTCCTCATTTGTAGCTGGATCAGAGTGAAATTTTCTAAAAAGTGAAGTGAAAGACACTTAAAATCACCGTCATATGCGCTAAGCTGATTTTTGCCGAAGAATATAGACATTACCGGCATACCGCTAATAGCGCCAAATTTGTCGACATCAAAGCCGGGAAGCTTGACATCGAATCAGCGCCCGTAAGTATTAATTTTTTTGAGAAAATTTTGAAATGTTATTTTTCGCATCTTGTGTTCTCTAACCTGTTATGGCAACCGGAGGCGTACCGCATGACCATCCGATCTATAGCACAGTTTTGGGTGAATTTAATGCACTGCGTAGACTCGAAGATAGGCCTAGACTAAAAGATATACCTGTACAGTATCGTTTTAGTTCTATTGAAGAATTTAAGAAGCTCTCTTTTCGGTTGCGAACCGAAATAGAGTGGCACAGAAATCAAAAGAAGCACAATTTGTCTCGAGGCCTTCCTTATCAAAATCAGATCATACTTAATGAAACTGAATTTCTTCTTTGGCAATTTAATAAACAGCAATTACAAAAAGGTCTTAGCCAAGTCCAGTCGGTTCAGCCTTCATTAGTAGCTCAAAAAGATAAACAATTTTATGGTGTTACTGATCAATCATTTGATCCTGTTTACATAACAGATAGTGATTGTAGATTAATTAATACCCCAACGTATATTCATACGCAACAGCAATATAGAGCAACGCACAATTTGAAAACTGTATGGGCTCAACCCAGTGTTTCCACAGTTTCTGTAGTTTCTGATTTTAATAATCTTCCGGGTTCTACACCGGTAAACGTATCCAGAGACCTTCAAGGATTGAACCTAGAAGGGTTGAATCTCCATGACGATACGTCAAAGTCTAAAATAGAATCTTTAAAATCAAGTTCCGAAATTTCATTGAGAACAGCTTGTGAAAGACTTATTATAGGCCCACAATTTTTACAACAAATTCGAGATATTAAATCGCCGCCACCGCAGATTTACGGCGAAACTCCAAAGTCGCCGCCGCCACAAAATTACGGTGCCATCCCGAAAAGACAGGGACTAACGCACCCCAAATTAAAAGTACTCACTCCATTTGGGCCAAATATTTTGCCCCCTATCAAAAAGAAGCCTTATCCAAATAATCCATTGCCCAATAAAAACCCAGGACCGGGTATTGATTTGTCTAAATTAATAGGCCAACCCCTCGAATTTCAGGAGCACGTACTCCCAAATATACCTGATCCTGTAGATTATAACGAAAGGAGAAAGCAGTGGCAAATGGATCAATTAAATCGTCGCATTGAGGCTCTCGAAAAAGAGAAAGCCGAACTTGCTTCCAATTTGGCGAAGCAGAGCGTTAAGCCTAGAGCTGCTCAAACTGAGCGACAAGAAATCAATGATTTGAAAAGTCAAATGAATGACATGATGACTATGATGAAAATGGTTGCTTTAGGTAGAGGGGATGAATTGAACGCAACGACCGATCATGAAACGAGAGTTGCACAAAAGTTTCAACAAACTATGTTTGAGGATAATTCTTTCACTGCAACAAATATGTTTGTTACTTTGGATAGGCCCACCAACATAATTCCAAAGGAGACACCACGTACTCCCGAATTATTGCCATGCTTGAAACCTTCTGCCATTATCAATACTGTAGGCACCTTTGATCCCTCTGCCCAACCGGAGGCTGATTTCCGATGTGTTTGGGATCGCATTCTCGATCAGACAAGAAATTATAAGATCTACGAACATGAATATGTTACATGTTTGAGAATTGTAATGAAAGGTCAAGCAGGCAAAGAGTTAGATAAAATGATTAAGGAATACAAAGGTGATCTTGATCTAATCCTAGATGCTATTCAGGATTTGTTTATCCCTCAGCACACTATATATGATGAGTTAGTTGACCTCAAGTCATTTTCTAGGAGGCCAAACGAACACATGCGTACAATGGTTCGTCGGGCTTCCTTAGAAGTTTGTAAGTTAAGACCAACGGTAGCGCCTGCCGCATGGCCAGACAGGCGTCACACCTTACTTTCTCAAATGATTAAACAGGTTATTGACCGTAATACTTTTGTTCATTTGAGAGCAGAAGAACTTAGGTGCGCACAAGCTGGCACCACTTTATCTATTGAGGCTATCACTAATATCATTGATCACTATGAAACCTCACATGATCTTATTCCAAAAGCAGAAATTAGAATGCAATATGATGTGCACTCCATGCGACTAACTAACCAGCCTGATGTTCACAAGTCTGAGTTAGATATCTTGCGAGATGAACTGATGACTCTTAAGACTAGCATTTTAGCCCCCAAACGCCGTCGTCTTAACGACCCGGCGGAAAAGTTAAATGTTTCAATGAAAGCTGGTAAGAGACCAATGGCCAAGCCCAAAAGGCGTTTCACGGAAGAAAGAATGGATACTTCCGATTACTCTGCTAACCCAAAAGGTGTTAAGAGAGGTCCAGATAATAATGCTAATCAACCTAGACAATACAGCTATTCTAGCAGCACGCCTTCGTCTCAATCTCAGACTCAGTCTCAGTCTCAATCCCAGTATTCTTATACTCCAGCTTCTCAGTCTCAGTCAAAGCCTCAGCGCTTTTCTCAGCCGAGACTCCAAACGCAAAATACGCGTTCGAACTCTCAGCCGAGAAATAGGTCCGTCACCCCAGCGCAATATCGCAGTCTCGATTACTATAAGCCTAGATACAACAACAATGGTTACAATAGATCACGTTCTAAGAGTCCTTATAGAAGACAATCGAATTATAGAGGCAGATCGCCCTATAGAAACAATAATTATAACAATGGTTATAATGGTAACAGGGCTAAGAAGAGTTACAATTTCCGAGGAAAGAAACATGACGTCGCATTGAACTTTTACAAATGTGCCATTTGTCCAGACGCTCATGAGAGTGGTACTTCATGCACCACTGTTAAGGCTATTCCATATGCCCCAAACGAATAGCAGCTTCGGAGATCGCTGCACCGAAGCCAGACCTCGGATTAGTTGACACTTCAGCGAGTGTCCCAGTTAATTGTACAGTCATTAAAATGAGTAAAATTGCGATAAGAAAATCATTTGAGCCTAGACTTTATTATTTATCCATTTTGTTAAATGCAACAAATGCTGTGTTGAAGGTAAACGCCCTAATTGATACTGGTTGTGCAAAATCTGCAATGTCTAAATTAACTTATTTAAAGCTTCTTAGTCAAAACAAAGATTTACCTCTCACTCAAAGCAAAGCTAGAATTCAAACTTGCGATGGTACTAACCACACCATCATGGGATTTTTACAATTGACTATTAAATTTCAAAACACCAGTTTTCAATTAGAGGATCAGCACATTATGGTTATTGAACAACTTAGTGATGAATTTATTATCGGTTCAGACATCTTAGGTAGTGATGTCGTAGCAATGATCCAAGGACCTTTCATCCACTTTAATCATAATGGTAAGACTACGAAACAAGAAATGACGCTGGTTACATATCCCCAGCTTTGTTTGCAGGCTATTAAAAATCTGATCATTAAGCCTATGCAATGTTTTGATATTTCTACAAAAATATCTGGTTTCAAGCGTCTAGAGACGCCATTTCTGTTCAAAAGTTCGTTTCCTTCTCTGAAAATAATTAACATAGCATTTGAGGATGACACGCTTATAGCGTCTTTTGAAAATCACGCACCAAATTCAATTAAGTTACCCTCTGGATCACCATTGCTAAATATGCACAAAACTAATTTTTTGACGTCCACCCCAAATGACAATTATTTGGATGAGGACGAGAAATTGCAACTGCTAGAAAGGTTCAAAACTGAGGGTTGTTACCAACCCTCCATTACTGCTTTTATTGAAGATAAGTCCAATATCACAGAAGCAGACAAAGTGCATATTCCAGAAAATGTTTCTGATGAAGAATTTATTGCCATGTTTGAGTTAGATCATTTCAAGGGTCCTGACAAGGAATATCTGATTAACATTTTATTATCAACAAGGCAGGCATTTTCCCTACACAAGTATGACATAGGGAAAACTCATTTAATTACAATGGACATAGAATTGATCAAAGAGGATGATATAAAAGTACAAAAATACGTGCCGATTGCAATGAATGTAATTGAAAAAGCAAATGAAATTTTAGCACAGATGGAGAAGTACGACATTATAAGAGAATGTCATACACCTTCTCAATATTGTTCAAATATTATGGTAATTCCTAAAAAGGATAAAAATGCAGTTCGTTTATTATTTGATGGTAGATTATTGAATTATAATACTAAACGAATGCCAGTTGCTATCATTACTAAAGCTGAAATTTTGGCACATCTTGTAAATAAATCTCACTTGTCGTCATTAGATTTTGCCGACGCGTTCTTTCATATCCCGTTGACGGAAAAAGCACAGAATTTAACGGCGTTCTGGACGCCGAATCACGCAAAGAAAATGTGTTTCAATCGTGCTCCGCAGGGACTTCGTAATTCACCAATGTATTTAAAAACACTTTTAGATTTGGTTTTCTTTGATATGAGTGAAAATGTGTTATTTTATGCTGATGATTTATTAATTGCCACTAACGGCACACTCATCGAGCATCTTGATTTTCTTAAAGTTGTTCTTGATAGATTAGTTCAGGCGGGTCTGAAACTTAGACCGCAAAAGCTGCTGATCGCCAGAGAAACTATTAATTTTCTCGGTATGATATTTTACAAGAATACTTTATCTATTCCTGATTTAAAGCTTAAGGCTTTTCGTGAATTACCTGTGCCAAACACAGCTAAACGGCTTAAATCAGCCTTGTGTGCCTTCTCATATTATAGGCACTTTGTACCAAATTTTGCACATATTACTCGTTCTTTGCACGAAAAAGCATCTGATAAAACTATCAGAAAATTTATCATGTCGGAGGAAGAAATTAGTCAGTTTAAGTCTATAGTGAAGACAATTTGCGATAATGCAATGACTTACTACCCCGATAAGGATAAGCCATTTTATGTACAGACCGACGCATCATTGTATTGCGCCGGTGGTCGTTTGTTTCAGAAGGACGATGACGGCAACGAAATGTTGATCGCTGCAGTCAGTCGTACCTTCACAAAAACTGAACGTAATTATACAATTTATAAGAAAGAGGCACTTGCACTATTGTATACTTTAAGAGCGTTCGATTATTTCTTAAAATTTGCACCAAAGTTAATTCTCCTCGTTGATTCCAAAGCATTAACGTATATTAGATTGGCCAAGGAAGGAGCACCAATACTCCTTCGCTTTTCTTTGGAACTCAGTAAATACGAGGCAGATCTGATTCATGTTCCAGGTGAACAAAACGAAATTTCAGATTTACTAAGTAGACAACATAAGGATATCCCAGCCATTGAAATGGAAAAATTGGATAAGCCTACGATTAATGAAAAAGATACGATTAAAATTATTGAGGCACTGACCATGCCTTCAGACTTTCAACTCACAAAGTCTCAATTGTTCTTTTTGCTCAATGGCCCTTCGCCCATTGACGATACTAAGGTTGTTAAAACTAGCAAAAGTAAAGCTCAACCAGGTCTTAAGAATGTTAAAAACACTCCTGTTACGTTACATAAACGTAAGATTAAAATGCCTAGGACAGTTCGTGTTTCTGTCCTCAAACAAAAGTCCAAAAAGGTTACTTTTGATGAGAATGTCACTGTTCATGACAACATTTCTCCAAGCACGTCCGTAATTGAAAATCCGGACAAACAAGCAAACTACTCAGATGTTCAATCTCATTGTGCCATCTCCAATGGCAATAAAATTTCAGCAAAACAATTCCATTCCATGCAAATGGCAGATCCATCAATTGTGGCTGCCGTGGATAATAAGGACAAAAATGTTTCCCTAAATAATGGAATTTTTTACAAGTTAGTTAATGGAGAAAAGAGAATCTTTTTGCCAGAAGTTTTGCTGACCCCACTAATCATATTGAATCATTTTGTTGCACCTGGCATCCATAAAACTAAACAACAAATAAGTAGGGACATACTTGCTGTTTATTGTGTTTCCAAAGACAAATTAAATCAAGCTATTTCTGAACAAATACAAAACTGTCATATTTGCCAGATATTTTCAGATGGTAAACAACATCTTAAGATACTCCAACTCCCACGTCATAGCACAACCAGGCTCTCGTGGTCGGTTGATCTTATCACCGATCTGTCATTATCTGACAATGGATTTAAAATATTGTTAATAGCTGTAGATGATTTCTCCAACTATATTTTGGCTGTTCCACTTAGGACAACAACGGCCCAGGAACTAATTCAAGCAATTAAGAACCACATAATTAGTCCTTTTGGCATTCCTAAGTTCATAAGATCGGATGAGCAACCCGGCATTTACAATTCCAAAGAATTTTTCAAATTCTTTCACGATCTTGGAATTGAGTTACAAGCTACTGCGGTAGCCAGTCCATTTTCTAATGGAAGAGCAGAAACGACCATCAAAATATTTAAGCATGCTGCCAGAAAATACTTTTTCCAACAAAATTGCATTAAGAAATGGGACGAACATGTTTCCATCATTACAGCAGCGCTTAACTCTTCTATTAACAGTTACGGGTTTGCTCCTGAAGAGATTATGTTTGGCCACAGGTTGGAGAACAGATATGCGTTAGTGGACCTACCGTCCACTCATGACCGTGTGCAACCTAATACCGAGCAAGCCATCGAAGCATTTCTTGAGCGCATCATTGCCGTCAGGCAAAAGTATGACGCGAATAAACTTAGAAAGCATCAAGCAAATGCGACTTTCAAAAATAAACATGCTAAAGAGAAATGCTTTGAAATAGGCGACCTCGTTCTCCATAGACAATTACAGGTCAGCACCGGCACCGCATCGAAGTACCGTCCGCAACTGACCGGACCTTACGTAATCCAAGCGATTGACGGGATTACGGCTACGTGCAAGCATATTGAGACGGGCAGAATCATAAAAGCCCACTTTCTCAATCTTGCCCCATACAGGTACGACGAAGGTAAAATTTACCCCCCCAAAGCTGTTCTGGATGAACCTTTGGGACAAAAATAGTATAAAAAAGCAAGTATTCAGTCAATTGTCACCAGTTGTCAATTGGCTGTCAACAAACACGTTCCTCCACAGAATTTTCCAGGATCTCTGACGTCACTCACTTGGTAAGATGACGCATTTTATTCTCTCTCTCGGTCTCGGTCTCGCTCTTTGCTCACTCTTATGCACTAACCATTGCGCTGATGGAGAGGTGATTGCTCAAGGCAATCTACTTTACCTTAAGTCTGATAGACCTGCAACATTGAACCCAACGTTTATCAATTTTCATAGACACTTTGACTGGAGTGTGATTGACATGTCCTTAAATACTTTGGATAAGTTCATGCAACACTATCAACAATTTTGCAAACAAGCTGATGAAAATTATTTCTCAGAACCAGTCATTTATGTAATAAGGGAAGCCACTTTTAGAGAATCACAATTCAAATGTAATGAATTCAAAGCTACCCTTCCAGAAATTCATAATATCATTGAAGCGAATTATTTGAAAATTCAACTTAAGAAATATAACATGACCGAAGTCTTTGCAGGGATTACTTGGACTGACAATAAATATCAATCAGTTACGACACTTGAAACAATCGGTTATGATAAAACAATAGAGTGTCCAGAGTGCCCTGAATCTTATGGTATGGATTATAAAGTGTATAGTGCAATTAAGGAAAAACAAGGTCATGAAGTACATCTTTATTATACTATTTCAAAATCTGGTAATTTAGTTATTATGCCTAGAGGACATGTTCCCCAAAAGGAATGTCCTAAGAAACCACTTATGTGTTATAGCAAAAGGGCAGATCAGATAACACCTCTCAAAGCAATGGCCAAGCATTCGTGCATAAGAGATGAGGCAGAAATGTTAAGAATCAATGATAATTTGCGAGAAGAAGTTACGCAATTTGCTATTACGAGAAAGAGATCGAAGAGAGCTATTGGTTTAATAGGAGCAGGAATTGGAGCGGGATTCCTAGGGATAGAATCCATCAATAGTATTATTAATGGAGTAGCTCCATTGTCCTTAATGGGTAAAGGGATCGCAGCACTTTTTGGCTTTGCAACTGACTCAGATTTGCGCATGACCAAAAAGCAATTGCAACAACATTCCCAGGCTATAGCAAATTTAAGCATTAATCAGAAACAATTGATAGCCGCATATGAGCAAGTAAGTTTGGACATTCAGGCAATGCAACAAGCACATAGACATCTTGAACATGATGTTGCCGTAATGTTCGCAAATCTTGATAATAAGCTTACGGTCCGCAATCTGCAGTCATTGTTGCAAATGACCTTACTGAAAATGTCACAAGCAATTGCCGCAGCCGTGCAACACCACACATCACCTTTTGTTTTTGGGACAGCAGATCTCAGCAACTTAACCTCGGTTTTCAGAACGCAAAATGTGCCCCTCACGAGCAATCTTAACGATATCATCACATCGTTAGCCATCGTTGATGATATTTTTACTTTCATTTTCTCAGCCCCAATTTTGCGACCCAAAAATGATATGCATCTTTTTGAAATTCGAGATCTGCCAGTCTACAACAAAAATTTGCAATATAAAACCAAGATAGAGCATCGTTATATGGCTATTAGCATTAAGGAAGATCAATATGTAACTTTGACCGATGCTGAATATTATATTTGCAATAATTATTTTGTGTGCACGGTTGCAGCGCCATTCAAGGCCATAGGGCCTACTTCCCCATGTGAAGTGTTGACTCTCAAATATGAGTCTCCCCATTGTGACTTGCAAGAATTTATTGGGCCAGTTGATCATTTTTTGACGTACGGCAACGTCACTTACTATTCTTTGCCTGAGCCCCAAGAGATTCAAATTGTTTGCGAAGATTCCCAGGCATCTTTTAACCAGCACAAAAATATTTATGGCACTGGCAAACTGCAAATTGCCCCTGGGTGTAATATACGAATCTCGAAAAATGCACAAATAAGACCCAGTTATGTTGTCAGTCGTCATAATCTTGAAGGTGACTCTTTCTTTAAATTCCTCCAAGTGCCTGGTATGCCGCATTCTTACCCAACAACTACAAAAGCTCCTAATGTCACCAAAACACCGATGGTATTTAATGAAGTAGCAAGCCTCAATGATGCTATAAATATTGTTTTTAACCAGGATACGACACTTGCAGAAATGATTAGAATACTTGTCTATATGGTATCAATTTCTTCGATCCTGGCAACAATTTACTGCTGCTTTCCCCGGTGTAGACTCTGGTTCAACGGCTGTTGTTTTATTACTAAGCCAACTAAGTATTGGCGTGACGTAAGAGGCTACGTCGTTCCTGAATTTATCAGTAGAAGTCGACAGTTGGAGGCAGCCAACATAGGTCAAATTGAGAGAGTCGACGAAAATATTGAAAGAGTTACAGCTCCCCCTGAACCAGAGCAGAGAAAACCCTCTCCGAAACGAAATGATGTAGAGACAGCAGAGACTGTCGGACCGCCACATCCGTTTAATAGATTGGCAAGGCTTTATAGCCCGATCCTAATGAATAATTTTAGAAGAAATTAATGTACCGTGCCCTAAAATAACCAATTAACAATGATTTGTATTATTATTACTAAATGTTAATTTTTGTTGTTATTTTTTTAAGAAGCACGATGAAGAAGTCATTCAAGTTGAAGAAAACGCACGCAACAGGCAATGCTCATAATCCAGCGCTCGATTGGGACGATTTCGCCCTCAAAGCCCCGAAAGGCAAGGCGATGAAGATGTTTCTGGGAGAATGCACCTTAGAAAGCCCCATTATGGCTACGCCGCAGAAGCGTACTGAGTGTCCTCATGAGCACTCCAGCATGGTGTACTCCGATCCCAGGTTGTTTACACGTTTCCCTTATAGAGCATCAGTCATGACTCTCCTCAGAAAGGTTGAAACGAAGTCCACCGATTCTGCTGCAAATCGATGGACTGGAAAGGATCCAGTTAGCGTCTACGCAGGTTTTCAGAACCACTGGTATCCGGCATTGAATTACCCGGTGCTCACCGTTGTTGGATGTTGCAATACCATATTGCAACCACCCATGGTCACAAGAGACCAGTTCGAATATGCAAACGTCACTGTGTTTGCATCGACTTCCCGACAACAGCAAATGGTCCAGTTTAAGATACCCCTGATTCAATTAATCGATCAGGCCGTTGAAAAGGTTGTGGTTGAGGTGGTAGCTGCTGTTGATCTCGATGACCACCTCACCACTTACTTGATCCATGCCGGTAAGGATCCCCTTGCCATGATCAAGATGTTCAACTTATCAGCTTCTGGATGTCGTCTCCTCCATCTCCAGTCCGTCTATCAACTCCCAAGACGCAAGACAACTGATGAACTCCACCTCTTGGGACTCTCAGGTGCTAGAACCACAACGTTCCAAATCAGTTTTCCATACCTCAGGTATCCCATCATGGAACTGTTGGAAGAATTGGATCTCCAAGCCATTGGTTTTCGCACGAAGCACGATTCGCGACCGAGCTTCTCCCGCGAAGACTTTGCACTTCTTCCTAGCCCTGTCGATCGCAATCTCCTCACCAGGATGACCCCTCAAAAGTCGCCATATCGTCATCCCACGGACAAGGACTTTGTTGTGGTCCCACCTAGAGAGACGCACTGGAAAGGACGCATCCCAGTCAAGCCGTACTTCTATCCGCCAGCAATTCACCATAAGCCAGGAATGCCGTTTGGTAAAGTCAAACCAGTTTTATTTCCTGCAGGATTCCAGACATACCGTCACCTCAGTCTGGATGGACTGGTCACAGTCAAAGATATAGCGGAGGACCTCGCCTATACCCATGGAGATTATTTAATCTCGGATGGTATCAAGATTTTGGCACGCACCTATGGTATCGACGAAGACGTCGTCAAGGAATTCCTCCACGAGTCGTTCCAGGAATTCCACAAGAAGAATGACGCACGCAGGTTTAAGAAAACAAACTTGCCTTATTATATCAGGTCCACAGCCTCTGAAGTAATGCCAGAGGAATGGATCCACTCAACGAAGCACAAATCAGTCTTCTGTGACTACGATCGCGTCAGAACTATCGAAGAGGGAAAGATGCTCCCGTTCAGACCCGATGATTCCGAATTCATGCCGTCGACCGTCAGTGAGGCCGACTTTGATCTCATTTCGCCAGCAGTCATTGATGAAAATTTTTGGTTCCCTGCCGACCACCCAATCAACAATTTGGATGATGAAACCGCAACGATCCAGCCTCCCCAGACAAACCCGATGGATTTGTCCATGAACAAGACGAAAGTAACTCTCGAAGATGTGAGAGCGTCGCAGCAAGCAATCCTTGATGAAATCAGAGAGGCTCCCCCGGCATCGCCAGTTGAGCCGCCGAGGAAACAAGTAAAGAAAACCCCTCTTTCTGATTCCAGGAAAACCGCCAGAGCAGTCAAAGTCAATGTTGACAGACAATTGGCCAGAGCCATTGAAACCGACAAGTTTCTCAAATCCCTTCAACTGCCAGAAGGTACTGACATCGTTGTAGTCCACAACGCGAACGACCTAGAGCATGCCGTCGACGACGTTGCCGAGCCCGCTGATGAAGCAACCTGTATGCGTAATGAATTGATGAAAGAAGGCCGCATTGCAAAGATGAAGAAGACTGCTATTGAATCGATTATTAATGCAGATAAAGAAATTGCTGAATTTATAGAGCATTTGCACCAACACGGTGTCGTAGTGACCGAAATCGGCACTAAAACTCATGAGACCGCACTTTAAAGCGCACAATTTTAATGGATCCTAACTTAGATTTAAGCATGCACATTCAATTGTCGACAATTTTTAATCTTTTACGCACCTTTTAGATTTAAGGTTTTGATTCCATACTTCCTTTTAGCGCGAATGTTTGATGGAAAAGTAACTATGGTGAATCAAATAACATCTTTTCCCCATATACCCTTTTAGCGCGAATGTTTGTTACAAAAGTGAATATGGATAATAACGCGAATGCGAATTTTACAATTTTTGATACTTTTCAATTTTTTTACCATTTTGGTACATCCTAGTATTAAGATATAAAAACATTTACAATTTTAACTATGTCATTATGCCCTACAAAGGAGTAAACCCCAGTTGTGCACCCTGTTCTTTACCCCTTTGAACGCGAATGTAGAAAACATGTTAAAATACGTAAATTACTTCTTTTGGAAAACAGTGTACTCCAAAGACTTTTGCCATCGCATGTCAAACTTGCAATTCAATTAACTACTTTTATGACCCAAAAACCCAAGTTTTATGACCCAATTATTCTGATGCAGGTGGATCGCATGTCAAACCCAAACTTGCATTTCTGATGCAGGTGGGTTGCATGTCAAACCCAAAGTTGCATCATGTTTTTTGCCCAAAGGAGCTGTCTATAAATAGAAGCCCCATTTGGGGAATGGCAAGTCATTCTTGATCCAAACTCTGAGCCACTTGTTCCCTCCAATTGTAAGTACCAAAATAACTATCATACTTTGTCATGTTTGCATAAGCTGAATAAAGCTATGATTTGTTCTCTGGTCTTGTTAAGTTGGGAAGGGAATAATTTAGAGAACACAGGAAACTAGAGTAACTTTTAACTTAGAACTTTTCCCTAAAGAGGTTTTATTCTTGGTTGAAAATCTAGTCTACATTTTTTCTTTTTTTCATTTCAATTTTTTTCTAAGACTTTTTGGCAAAACACTTAGAATTTTTTTTCTGAAACTGCCATATTTTCGGACTTAGAAATTTTTTCCAGCTCAAAGAATTTTTTTCTTGGACTCAGAATTTTTTGGAACTTAGAAAATTTTTTCCATACTAATTTTTTGGAACTTAGAAAATTTTTT
>ERZ1022785.35-NODE-35-length-16431-cov-10.536822_pt1 | contig 16431 bp, 14 predicted proteins | sample MGYA00521088_ERZ1022785 | MGnify/ENA primary metagenome ERZ1022785 (study PRJEB33162, sample SAMN09537587) | freshwater metagenome | isolation source: freshwater | place: Canada:Alberta | collected 2017-07 | study: EMG produced TPA metagenomics assembly of the... | reverse complement strand
ACATCATCTCCTGGTGACCAACCAAGCAGTGCAAGATAGTTACATATTGCCTCAGGCAAGAAGCCCATCTCGCGATACCAAGCAATTGATACTTCACCATTTCGCTTAGACAACTTTGCATTGTCCTGGCCCATCACAAAGGGAAGGTGAGCAAATACTGGGTAATCAGCTGGGTCAACACCCATTGCCTGATAAACACGGATCTGGCGTGGGGTTGAAGACAACAAGTCTTCTCCGCGCAATACGTGGGTCACCTTCATCAGGATGTCATCTACTGCCACAGCTAATGTGTAGAGAGGTGAGCCATCTGCTCGAACCAAAACAAAGTCTGGAACAAAGTTGTGATCAAAAGAAACATCCCCACGAATTAAATCATTAAAGGTTGTGCTGCCATCTGGCATACGCATGCGGACTACGGCTTCGCGTCCTTGGGCTTTGTAGCCTGCTATTTGCTCAGCAGTTAGTTCACGGCAATGTCCGTTATAGCCAGGTGCCACATTAGCTTTGCGTTGTGCTTCTCTAACTGCTTCTAACTCATCTGGTGAGCAGTAGCAATGGTAAGCATCTTTTTGATCGAGAAACTTTTGTGCCCAGGTTGCATAAATATCTAAGCGCTGTGATTGCAGGTAGGGACCATTGTCGCCACCAACTTCTGGGCCCTCATCCCAATCAAGACCCAGCCATTTAAGAGTGTCTATGGCTGCGTTGATGTACTCATCTGTAACACGGGTGGTGTCAGTATCTTCAATACGAAAAAGGAATGTGCCACCAGTGTGGCGGGCATAGGCCCAATCAAATAGTGCGGTGCGGATATTTCCAACGTGTAGATCACCTGTTGGAGATGGGGCAAAACGAACCTTTACTGTGTTAGCCATTTACTGTGCACTCACCTTGTTAGTTAGTTCGCCAAGTCCTTCAATTGCCATAGTCGCCTTTTGTCCTGCAACCATTGGGCCAATGCCAGCTGGTGTGCCGGTCAGGATGATGTCACCAGGAAGCAAGGTCATCACACGTGAAACAAAGTTAATAATTGTTGGCACATCAAAGATCATGTCGCTGATTGACGCAGATTGCTTTACTTCACCGGCAATGGTGGCGGTGATCTTTTGTGTGCCAGGGACAAAGTCAGTATCAACCCATGGGCCAATTGGGCAGAAGGTGTCAAAGCTTTTTGCTCTGGTCCACTGTCCATCTTTCTTTTGCAAATCACGGGCAGTGACATCATTGGCGATGGTGTAGCCAAAGATCACATCATTGACGCGCTCTTTAGGAACATCTTTGCAAATACGACCAATCACAATTGCAAGCTCTGCCTCGTGATCAATGCGCTCTGACATCTCAGGCCAGACGATTGTGTCGTTAGGGCCAATGACAGATGTGTTTGGCTTTAGGAAAATAATTGGTTCATCTGGAACAACCCCGCCCATTTCAGCGGCGTGATCGGCGTAGTTCTTGCCCACGCACACAACCTTTGAGCGAGGAATAATCGGTGCCAACAAGCGAACCTTGCTTAGTTCAATAGTTGCTGCAGTCTTTTGGATTCCTGAGTAAATCGGATCACCGCTGATGATGCTGATAACGCCATCATCTTCTAGGACACCAAATAGTGGGTCTTGGCCTAAGCCAGCATCTGGGCCTGGGGTGAATCGAACAATACGCATGAGCGCATTCTATCGTTACTCAGCGTCCTCAATCTCTTCAACAAGACGCTCGACAAGAACAGATGAAATTCTGCGACGACGACCCTGTGGGCGCTCTGATGTGATTGAGAAGCCATGCCATGAAATTGTCGATCCAGCAATTGGAACACGGCCAAGTTTTTGCGCCATTAATCCACCAATGCTGTCAATATCTTCATACTCTTCTTTTTCAATCTCGATCTTTAACTCATCAGCTAGATCTTCAATATGCAGCGTGGCCTTTGCGCGTCCCTTATCAGGGGTGAGCCACATGAAATCTTCTTCACCATCATCAAACTCATCTTCGATTTCACCCACAATTTCTTCGATGATGTCTTCAATGGTGATGATTCCTGCTGTGCCACCATACTCATCAACCACGATTGCAAGGTGGATCTGGTTCTTCTGCATTTCCTTTAGCAGATCATCAGCCATCTTGATTTCAGGGACAAAGTTGGCAGGACGCATTAACTGCTCAATCTTTTCAGTGTGCTCTGCCTCGTGGTGATCAAGTGCGCGCTTTGCTAAGTCTTTAACATAAACAATTCCGACGATGTTGTCGATGCCATCGCCAATAACTGGAATACGTGAATAACCGCTTCGTAGGGCAAGTGATAACCCTTGGCGCAAACTCTTATCCTTCTCCACCCACACCATGTCGGTGCGAGGAACCATTAATTCGCGCACCAAGGTGTCACCTAGTTCAAATACTGAGTGGATCATCTCGTGCTCATCAGATTCCACTAGGCCACGCTCATGTGCTTGATCTACAAGATCTCGTAGCTCTGCCTCTGATGTGAAGGGCCCTGATCTAAATCCTTTACCTGGTGTCATTGCATTACCAACTGCAATCAGCAGCGTTGTGACAGGACCAAGCAAGAATGCCAAGCCGTAAGCAACGATAATTCCGTATCTGGCGTATTTGTGTGGCTGCTGCTTACCTAAGGTGCGTGGGCCAACGCCAACAACAACGTAGGAAAGCACAACCATGATGACAACTGTCAGCGCCATTGCTTGAGCACTTGAATAATTGCGCAGCAAGATAACTGCCAATAAAACAGTGGCGGTGAACTCACAGAGCTTTCGAACCAACAAAATCACATTGAGGTAGCGGGCAGGTTGGGCGGTGTATTTGCGCAGTAGCGCTGTGCCCCGCTTGCCCTCAATCTCTTCAATGACCACGCGTGAAATAGAGGTAAGTGCAGACTCAGATGCAGCCAAGAAGCCGGCAAAGATAAGCAAGGCAATGATGCTGACTATCGCTATGGGGCTCATAAACCTTTCTGCCAATCTCTTACTATTTTTTCCTGAAGATCAAACATTACTTTTTCTTCAGCCTTATCAGCATGGTCGTAGCCAATTATATGTAACAAGCCATGCACAGCCAAAATATAAATCTCGTGCTCTATCGAATGACCTTGCGCTTTAGCTTGTTGTGCTGCAACGACTGGACTAATGACAATGTCACCCAGTGTGACAGCCTCACCCACAGACTCTGGCATATCCATCGGAAATGAAAGAACATCTGTGGTGCCGGGCTCATCCATCCACTTGATGTGAAGCTCGGTCATATAGTCATCATCGACAAAAGAAACATTAACTTCACACTCAGGGTTGAGCGCTAACTCCAACAAGGCAAAGGTGAGTAAGGAGTTTATTTCAGTAGCTGGAACTAATTGCCCTGAAGTGTTGATTACTTCAATTGTCATTGTTGGCGAATTGGTCGCAATCCCTGTCGCGCTTCATCAAATTTGTCATAGGCCTTAACGATGTCACCAATTAGACGGTGTCGAACAACATCCTCTGCGGTTAGCTCAAGGAAGGCGATGTCATCGATCTCCTGCAAAATGTCGCGCACTACTTTAAGGCCAGATTTTTGTGAGTTGGGTAGATCGATCTGAGTCACATCGCCTGTGATTACCATCTTTGAACCAAAGCCAAGGCGAGTTAGGAACATCTTCATTTGCTCAGGAGTGGTGTTTTGAGCCTCATCTAAGATCACAAAGGCATCATTTAATGTGCGACCACGCATGTAGGCAAGTGGTGCAACTTCAATGATTCCAGATTGCATCAGGCGCGGAATTGTGTCGATATCGATCATGTCATGGAGTGCGTCAAACAAAGGACGCAGGTATGGATCAATCTTTTCACTCAGTGTGCCAGGCAAGAAACCTAAACTTTCGCCAGCTTCAACTGCAGGACGTGTCAAAATAATTCTGTTGATCTTCTTTGCTTGTAGCGCTGCAACTGCCATTGCCATTGCAAGGTATGTCTTACCAGTACCGGCAGGGCCGATACCAAAGGTAATTGTGTGATCCTCAATTGCATCCACATAGCGCTTTTGATTAGCAGTCTTTGGGCGGATGGTGCGACCACGATTGCTCACAATGTTAAGTGACATGACCTCTGCTGGATGATCAACTGGATCATTTTCCAACATGGCAATGGCACGGTTAACTGCATCGACATTAAGGATGTTGCCGCTACGAATCACAACCATCATCTCGTTGAACAAGTTTTCCAAACGCGCGCAATCAATATGAGGACCACGCAAAGTAATCTCATTGCCGCGCACCGTGATGTTTACAGATGGAAATGCTGCTTCAATAACTCGTAAATTGTCATCATGCGGACCCACTACAGCAACCATTGGAATGGCGTTAGGTACGGTGATCAGCGTTCGCTCCATATAGGTGTAAATCTATCTTTAACCGGGCGGCCATGCCATGGCGCGCCCACCCAGCAGGTGCAGGTGAGCGTGGAAAACACTCTGACCTGCCTCTACTCCAGTGTTAAAAACAGTTCGGTAGCCATTTAGACCACGCTCTTTAGCTATCTCATCGGCAGCCAAGAAAAGGTCTGCAGTCATCCTGGCGCTATTGCGAGCAATACCTGCAGCATTTTCGGTGTGCAAAGTTGGAACCAGCAAAACATGAGTTGGTGCTTGTGGGTTTAAGTCATTGAAAGCAACAACGTTTTCATTACGCAACACAATATCTGCTGGGATCTCTCCCTCAATGATTTTGCAAAAGATGCAGTTGGGATCTAAGGCCACGTAATTACCATACCTTTAAAAGCGCAGAGACGGCTGAAACAGCGGCGATACCAGCATGTGCCGAACGAAGAATAGGACGACCCATGAGGGCAACCTTTGCACCAGCTTGGGTAAATGCGGCAATTTCTTCATCAGTTAATCCACCTTCTGGCCCGATGATGATTAACAAATGCTCAACGTTGTGGGAAGAGACTTGATCAGACAACTTAGTTGTTGCACTTTCATGAAAAGCAATTGCTAAATCGCTCACTTTGATTGCTTCACAGATCTGGGCTGTTGTTGCCATATCTGTTACTTCTGGGATTCTAAATCTGCGAGATTGCTTGCTGGCCTCGCGCGCCGTGATGGCAAACTTCTCTGAGCCCTTGCCAATGCTGCGTGTGGACAGCCACGGAACAATGCGATCAACACCTGCTTCAGTTAATAACTCAATAGCCTCTTTTGCGCGATCACCCTTTGGTATTGCTTGCACAACAGTAATAGTTGTTGCAAGCGGGTCTTGAAAACCTGAGTCCATCACCCGAACCTGCATGGACTTTTTCTTAACTTCTGTTGCAACTACCTGTGACCAAGAGCCTTTGCCATCGCTGAGCATAAATTCTGCGCCCTCTTGCATACGCAAAACCCGAATTGCATGGTTGGCATCATCGTTTGCAAACTCGTAGGAACTACCTACATTTGTTGGCAGGTCTTCTACGAAAAAGAGTGTGAACATTACTTGTGGAACACTCCCTTGAGTTTGCTAAAGATTGATCCATCCTGGCCCTTTACTTGGGCTTCATTAGCTTTTTCACCACGGGCCTCAGCAAAAGAGCGCAAGATCTTTTCTTCATCCTTGCTCAACTTTGTTGGAGTCATTACCTCAACATGAACGATCAAGTCTCCGCGATCGCCTCGGCGCAAACGGGTCATGCCCTTGCCCTTGATAACAATTGGTGTGCCACTTTGGGTGCCAGGCTTGATGTTGACATCTACTGGACCATCTAATGATTCAACGGTAACTGTGGTGCCAAGTGCTGCAGCAATCATTGTTACTTCAAGTGCCATATGTAATGTGTCGCCTTCGCGGACAAGATATTCATGGCGCTCTTCTACGATTTCAACATAGAGATCACCTGCAGGTCCGCCGCCAGCACCAACTTCTCCGCGGCCAGACATCTGAATTCTGTTACCTGTTTCAACACCTGCAGGAATCTTCACATCGATGGTCTGTCGACTACGTACTCGTCCTTCGCCAGCACATTCGCGGCATGGACTCTTAATCACACTTCCGTATCCCTGACATGCATTACATGGACGAGAAGTCATTACTTGACCAATAACAGAGCGCACAACTTGTTGTGTTTCTCCGCGCCCCTTACACGTCATGCAAGTTTCAGGATGTTGGCCATCTAAGCAACCAGTACCTGTGCACTTAGGACACACAACAGCTGATTCAACTGTTATTTCACGCTCTGTTCCAAAGCAGGCTTCATTCAGGTCAACTTGAATTCTGATAAGTGAATCTTGTCCAGCACGTGTACGTGGACGTGGTCCGCGTGATCCACCACCACCAAAGAATGCATCCATGATGTCGCTAAAGCCGCCACCAAAGTTTGCGCCACCAAAGTTGCTACCGCCCATGTCATAGGACTGACGCTTTTGTGGATCACTTAAAACATCGTAGGCCTCAGTTATTTCTTTAAACTTTTCCTGTGTCTGTGGATCAGGATTCACATCTGGGTGGAGTTCGCGGGCTAGCTTGCGATAAGCCTTCTTGATCTCATCAGAGCTAGCACCCTTGGTAACACCTAGGGTTTGGTAATGATCTGCCACTTATGGACCCTCTGTAATAAAACGTTCAACATAACGAGCAACTGCATCAACTGCTGCAATTGAACCTGCGTAATCCATACGTGTGGGCCCTAAGACACCAACTGCCCCATGGTGGGAAGAGTCAACGCCATAACCAACTGTGACAAGAGATGTTGTTTGAAGATTTGTTTCATTCTGCTCGCTACCAATTCGAACGTGAACAGTTGATCGTGCCTCATCTAGTAAACGCAAAATAACTACTTGTTCTTCCAGTGCTTCAAGAATTGGTGAGAGCGTTAGACCTAGATCCTCACCTGAGCGAGCCAAGTTGGCTGTGCCTGAGATCGCCATTTTCTCGCTGTTCTCTCCAATAATTGGATAGGTAATAACAGCAACCTGCTTTGTAATATCTGCTAATAATTTGGCTGATCTTTTCAGCAATTCTTCTAGGTCATTTGAGCCTTGTAAGAATGTTTCAATCGCTCTGCGCTCTGCCGTTGAGAGCTGCTTAACAGTTGCTAACTTGTCCACAAATACTCGATATCCAAGATCTGTGGGAATACGTCCAGCACTGGTGTGAGGCTGAGTAATTAAGCCTTCATCTTCTAGAACAGCCATCTCATTTCGAATCGTGGCAGGTGAAATCCCAAGACCATGATGATCGGCAATAGATTTAGAGCCGACAGGTTCTTGGGTCGCAACGTACTCATCGACAATTGCGCGAAGGATTTCAAGACGACGTGATGACATTTGTTCCAAGGGTACTAGATACTTATTTCTCGCACGATTCGATCTGCGATCAAGCGGCCCGCAGGGGTCAAGAGAACGCGATCATCGTGTAATTGAACAAAACCATTCTCGCGATAGATGGCCAAAACCTCCATTTGATGGGGCTCTAGTAGCTCTATCTCCAAGCCTTCGCGCATTCTGATGCCAAGCAAAATTGCTTCATCCTTAATCTGCTCTGGCGTTAGCTCTTCACTATCTGCAATCGGAGACTCCCCTGCAAACAACTTTTGCTTATAGGTTGTTGGGTGCTTTAAGTTCCAGAATCGCTTTTTATCAATATGTGAATGTGCGCCAGGTCCAAGACCCCACCAGTTTTTGTTTTCCCAGTAGGCAATGTTGTGTCGGCATTCATGACCTGGCTTAGACCAGTTAGAAAGTTCATACCAAGTAAGTCCTGCCTTTTCACACATCTGATCCACCAACAAATACATATCCGCCATCAAATCATCATTAGGCATTGTTAAATCACCGCGCTTGATCTGGGCGGCAAGCTTTGTGCCAGTTTCAACAATGAGGGCGTAGGCACTGATGTGATCGATGTCCAAGGCAAGTGCAGCTGTAACTGTTTCTTGCCAATCATCTAGGGACTCACCGGGTGTTCCGTAAATTAAATCAACGCTAATAGATTTAAAGCCTGCGCTGCGCGCCATGGTGATTGCTTTTTCAACATTAGCTGGGTTGTGTGTGCGATCAAGGGCAGCTAGAACATGTGGCTTTGCCGATTGCATACCAAAGGAAATGCGATTAAAACCAACTTCCAAGTATCGCGCTAATTTCTCTTGCGTCACTGAATCTGGGTTTGCCTCAAGGGTTATTTCACAATCCGGTGTTAAGCCATTGCGTGCCTTGATTGCACTAATTACTCGACCTAAATCATCTGCTGGCAATAACGATGGAGTTCCACCACCAAAAAAGATTGTTGGGGCAACATCTTTTGGAGCTGCCTCTAATTCGCGCAGCACAGCATCGATGTAATCATTGCTAACGATTTCTAGAGTGGCACCATCTTGTAACTCTGACGGTGTGTAGGTGTTGAAGTCGCAGTAGCCGCAGCGCTTAATGCAGTACGGGATATGAACGTAGAAAGAGAGCATCATTGCCCTGCTTTACGGGCAGCCTTAATCTGTTCAATGTCGGCATCGGTTGCAAGGGCAGCAACGAAGGCTTCTTGTGGAACTTCAACACGTCCCACCATCTTCATGCGCTTCTTACCCTCTTTTTGCTTTTCGAGCAGCTTACGTTTACGTGAAATATCTCCGCCGTAACACTTAGCCAAAACATCCTTGCGGATTGCTCGAATACTTTCGCGAGCAATGATGCGCGCACCAATTGCTGCCTGAATAGGAACTTCGAACTGCTGGCGTGGGATGAGCTCGCGCAACTTGCCGGTCATCATCACGCCATAGGCATATGCCTTATCGCGGTGAACAATTGCGCTAAATGCATCAACTGCTTCTCCCTGCAACAAGATGTCGACCTTAACTAGGTTGCCTTCGGCTTCACCCTTTTCTTCATAATCTAGGGATGCATAACCCTTGGTGCGGCTCTTTAGTTGATCAAAGAAGTCGAAAACAATTTCAGCTAACGGCAAGTCATATCTGATTTCAACTCGATCTTCAGAGATGTAATCCATACCAAGCAATACACCGCGGCGATCTTGGCAGAGCTCCATGATGGTTCCGATGTAATCAGACGGTGCCAGAATTGTTGATTTAACAATAGGTTCAAACACTGTTGCTACCTTGCCATCTGGAAACTCTGAAGGATTGGTAACTCGTACTGACTTTCCATCATCTAGGGTCACGTTATAAACAACGTTAGGTGCTGTGGAAATAAGGTTGAGTTTATGTTCGCGCTCTAATCGCTCGCGCACGATTTCCATGTGAAGTAGTCCAAGGAAGCCACAACGGAAACCAAAGCCAAGTGCGGCAGAGCTTTCTGGCTCATAAACAAGTGCTGCATCATTTAGCTGCAACTTGTCCAGTGCTTCTCGAAGGATTGGAAAATCAGCACCATCTAATGGGAATAGCCCGGAGAAAACCATTGGCTTTGGATCTTTATAGCCAGCAAGTGCGGTCTTTGTTGGGTTGTTATAGGTAGTAATTGTGTCGCCCACACGAGACTGGCGAACATCTTTAACACCTGTAATTAAATACCCTACCTCGCCAACACCAAGACCCTTGCCTGCAAGTGGTTCTGGTGAAATAACGCCAACTTCTAACGCCTCATGGCGCACGCCAGTTGAAAACATTTGAATTTGTTCGCGTGGTGAAAGATGTCCATCAACAACACGCACGTAGGTAACAACGCCTCGGTATGCATCATAAACAGAGTCAAAGATTAGGGCGCGTGCTGGTGCGTTGGGATCTCCAACAGGTGCCGGGATCTGAGCAACGATTTGATCTAGCAAATCGGCAACGCCATCACCAGTTTTTCCTGAAACGCGCAAGCAATCTTCTGGTTGACAACCAATCAGACGAGCAAGCTCTGCTGCAAACTTTTCAGGTTGGGCGTTAGGTAGATCAATTTTGTTGAGCACAGGAATAATCGTTAGATTGTTTTCCATTGCCAGATAAAGGTTGGCAAGTGTTTGTGCTTCAATTCCTTGGGCGCAGTCAACAAGTAATACCGCACCTTCACATGCTGCTAGCGAGCGCGATACTTCATAGGTGAAGTCAACGTGACCAGGTGTGTCGATCATGTTCAAGATGTACTCGCCGCCATCGATAGATGAGCGCCATGGCAAACGAACTGCTTGAGACTTAATGGTGATTCCGCGTTCGCGTTCGATATCCATGCGATCTAGATACTGCGCGCGCATATTGCGAGCCTCTACAACTTCGGTGATGCCCAACATGCGATCGGCAAGTGTTGATTTACCGTGATCGATGTGGGCAATGATGCAGAAATTACGAATCTGCGCCGGATTAGTTGATGCTGGTTGCGGCGCCTTAGCAAGTGAAATTGCAGGCATGAACCTAGCCTCGCTTTAAAGTAGTAAAGGGATTAACGTGCGCCGGCTTTGGCAGCTGCCTTAGCCATTGAAGACTTCTTGTTTGCTGCTGAGTTCTTGTGTAGAACACCCTTTTGAACTGCAACATCTAGTGACTGTGATGCAGCGCGAAGTTCAGTAGTGATTGCAGCAGAATCTCCTGCAGCTACAGCGTCGCGGAACTTACGTACGGCTGTCTTGATAGATGAGCTCACAGACTTGTTACGAAGGCGTGCCTTCTCGTTGGTCTTGATGCGCTTGATCTGAGACTTAATGTTTGCCACGTGCGTAGTTCTCCGAACTTTAGGTTTTTGCGTTGAGGGGTAAGGGTACCGAGTTGAGCCCTCAGGCTCAAATCGAGCTCCTCATTAAGCGGTAATTACTCCTGATGAGGAGGCACGGCGGCGCTTTCGCCCACCTGCCTTTACCTCGACCTTGGCAGCCGCTGGCTCTTCTGTCTTGGAATCTTGATTAAGGGATTCATGGAACTCATGAGCGGTTGCATCCTTTTCATCAGCATCTTCATGCTGAGAAGAAGGAGTATCAATCTGAGGTGCTGGGGCCTTCATCTTGACTGGCTCCATGTGAATATGAATTCCGCGTCCGCTACATGAATCACAGGTAGTTGAGAAGGCTTCAATAAGTCCCTGACCAACACGCTTACGTGTCATCTGAACAAGGCCAAGGGAAGTAACTTCAGCGACCTGGTGCTTTGTGCGATCGCGGCCCAAACATTCAACTAAGCGACGCAGTACTGCTTCACGGTTAGATTCAAGAATCATATCGATGAAGTCGATAACAACGATTCCACCAAGGTCGCGAAGGCGTAGCTGGCGAGCAATCTCTTCTGCTGCTTCTAAGTTGTTCTTAGTAACAGTCTCTTCCAGGTTTCCACCCTTACCGATGAACTTACCGGTGTTAACGTCGATCACAATCATTGCTTCTGTGCGATCGATAACAAGTGATCCACCTGAAGGCAGATAGACCTTGCGATCAAATGCCTTTGCAAGTTGTTCTTCAACGCGGAAGTCAGCAAACAGATCGCCGGTTCCGGTGTATTTCTCAATCTTTTGAGTTAACTCTGGTGCGATGAAGCCAAGGTAGTTTGTAACTTCATCCCAGGCAGTAGATCCCTGAACAGTTAACTTGCGGAAATCTTCATTGAAGATATCGCGGATAACACGAACAGCTAAATCTGGCTCTTCATAAAGAGCGGCAGGTGGATGGAAGTTAGCGTTCTGGCTCTTGGCATAGATGTCATCCCATTGCGCCTTAAGACGTGCCACATCATTTGTTAAATCTTCTTCACTGACACCTTCTGCAGCGGTACGAACAATCACACCAGCTTCTTCAGGAATTAAGTTCTTTAAGATTGCTTTCAAACGTGTGCGCTCTTCTTCAGGAAGTCGCTTTGAGATACCTGACATTCCGCCACCTGGAACATAGACAACGTAGCGTCCCGGCAATGAAATTTGGCTTGTTAGGCGTGCACCCTTTTGGCCAATTGGATCCTTAGTAACTTGAACAAGAACAGGCTGGCCTGTCTTTAATACTGTTTCAATCTTTCGTGGTGCTGACTCTGAAATACCTGCAGCATCCCAATTAACTTCACCAGCATAGAGAACAGCGTTACGGCCCTTGCCGATATCAACGAACGCAGCTTCCATTGAAGGAAGCACGTTTTGTACACGACCCAAATAAACGTTTCCAACGTATGACTGGTTGCTGTTTCGGTTGACGTAGTGCTCAACCATGATGCCATCTTCAATTACTGCGATCTGTGTGCGATCTGCAATCTGGCGAACCAACATCTCACGATCAACATTTTCACGACGGGCTAAGAACTCGCCATCAGTAATGATGGTTCCGCGCTTGCGATATGGCTCGCGGTAATCACTGCGACCACCACGGTCGTTACGGTCATAACGATCATTGCGGTCACGACGGTTGCGGTTGTTGTTACTACGCTCTGCGCGCTCAGCACGTGCTGGACGTTCGCGCTTTTCGCGGACCTTAACAACAGTAATGACACCATCTTCTTCAATGGTCTCCCCTGGTGTTACACCATCACCTGTTGCACGGCGGCGACGGCGACGGCGTGTAGAAGTAGAGCCTTCAGTTGATTCCTCATCTGTTGACTCTTCACTTGAATTCTCATCATTGTTTTCTGTGTTTGCATCCACAGCACCTGGCTTGCGACGACCACGGCCACCACGACGGCGACGGCGATTACGGTTAGCGCGCTCTTCAGAATCACCAGAGTCTGACTCTGCCGATATGGCCGGCTTTTCTGAAACTTCAGGTGCATCCTTTTTAGCAGCAGCCTTCTTGCGCGGCTTTGCATCTGCTACCTCTTTCTTGGCAGCAGGCTTTTCAGGAGCTGCTTGAAAGATTGCAACAGGAATAGCTGCTGCTTTTTTACGGGGGGCTTTCTTTTCTTCCGTTACCTCAGTAACTGGAGCTTCTGTTTTAGCAGAAGCTTTCTTCACCGCACGCTTGCGCGGTGTTTTAGGCTCAATCGCCATGGCACCAAATCCTTTATGTCTGCTTGTGCAGACTGTTTTCTTAAAAAATCCTGTTGGGTTTTCCGTACCGCTCGCGCTGGGCTTGTTTCGCGATTGATCGCGAGCCGCGCTGAACTGGTGGTCTAATTATGGCAGAGCAGGGGCTGTTTGCCTATTTAACCCCGTAAACGAGCGTGAACGTTCTGCAACAAGCCGATCCCGATCAAGGTGGCAAACATCGAGGATCCTCCATAGGAAATAAACGGCAATGGCACACCGGTCATCGGCATCAACCCCAACGTCATTCCTATGTTTTCAAATATCTGGAAGGCAAACCAGGCGATTACCCCCGTGCACACCAAACGTCCAAAAGGGTCGTTGGTTCTGCGAGCAATTGAAAATCCTCGCATCAATAAAATTAGATATAAAATCAAAATTGCACCGCTACCAATAAAACCTAATTGTTCACCAGCTACTGTGAAAATAAAGTCTGTCTGTTGCTCTGGCACAAAGCGACCATTTGTTTGTGGGCCATTAAATAATCCTGTGCCAATTAATCCACCAGATCCCACTGTGATGCGAGCTTGGCGCAATTGATAACCAGCACCTTGGGTGTCAGCGGTTGGATCAACAAATGTTTGCAAGCGATTTACTTGATACTCACTGATAACTCCGGCCTTAACGGCAACAAAGCCACCTAAGACTGCAATCAAAAGAAGTCCTGTGACCCAACGTGCTGGAACTCCTGATACTGCAACAATTGTTACAACCGCGGCAGAAATAATAAGAACTGTTCCCATGTCAGGCTGCATAATGATGAGCGCAACCGGAATTGCAGCTATGGCAAGTGCTTGCAACACATCTCTACTTGTCGGCCCATCGCTGTCATGTGAACGCTCAGACAAGATCATCGACATACCAATGATGATTGCGATCTTGGCTAGCTCTGCCGGTTGAATCTGAAAACCACCGGGCAGTGCGATCCATGCCTTTGCGCCATTGATCTCTGCGCCAAGGCCTGGAATCAAAACAATTACTAATCCGAGAACGCCAGCACCCCATAAGAATGGTGTGTATGCACGGAGTAAGCGGTAATCAATAACTGTCACTCCATATGCCAAGACCAAACCAATCAAGATATTAATGATGTGGCGCTTGAGGTAGTACTGGCCATCTAAACCGTTGCGGGTATACCAATCCCTAGTTGCTGCCCAAACAAGCAAGGTGCCAATGAACAGAAGTAGCCCAACTACTGCTGTTAATACTGGGTCAAAGCCATGTACTAAGGATTGACGATTGCGTCGATATAAACGCTGGCGAGCATGGATCTGACTCACTTACTCGCCTCCTTAGGTTTAGTAGCAGGAGAAATCTTAGGCAACTGAGTTGGTGGTTTTCCTTCTGGGAACAACGCCGCGCCAGGAACAACTTTATTTCCGGTTACTCCAAAGAGGGTTGAGTAAATCTGTCGCACACCAACGCCAGATGTTGATGCACCAAATCCACCTTGGCCAACCATCATGACAACTGCATACCGTGGGTTTTTAGTGGGTGCATAGGAGGCAAACCATGAGGTGTCATCTTTAAGGGAACCATTTGGATTTCGACCAAAGACTTGTCCAGTTCCTGTTTTACCACTGACTTCAATTGGAAAACCTGCAAAGACTCCAGCACCTGTTCCGCTAACAACTACTTCTCGGAGTGACTTTTGTAGGAACTTAATTGTTGATGGTGCAGCAGAAAGTGTTCCTAGTTTATTGGGGGTGAATGTCTGAATAACCGTTCCATCAGTCTTAACAATTGCCTTTGCAATCTTTGCTTGCCAGATGGTTCCGCCATTACCGATTGCTGCATACATCTGAGTCAACTTAAGCGGTGTTACAACGGTGTCACCTTGACCAATAGAGAAGTTAACGGCATCTCCTGCGCGCACCTTGTCACCATCGACACAGTTTTCAGCAGCTAACTGCAACAAGAATGGAGTCTGCTGAGCCTTAGTTGCACGCTCTTTGTAGTTGCAATAGAAATCTTTGTTTTGCTCATACCAACTCTTTTTGTATGTGCGATCTGCAAGGCGAGAAGTGGACTCTGAAGGTAGGTCAATTCCAACTTTTTGGGTGATTTTAAATGATTGTGCAGCCTTGAAGAAGTAATCATTGGGCTCAGCCTTTGGTCGCAAACCACCATCTCGCAGCCATTCATCAAAGGCTATTTGATACCAAATTGTGTCGCAAGAGACTGCAATAGCTTTATTCATATTCATTGTGCCCTGGTTTTTGCTATCAAAGTTCTGAAATGCTCTAGTTCCAACCTGCACCTGTGAAGGGCACTTGTAGTTGGCATTTAAGTCATAGCCAGCAGCTGCTGCTGCAACAACTGAAACGACCTTAAATGTGGAGGCGGGTGCAAACAATCCTTGCAAAGAGCGGTTAAGGGCGGGCACGGATTTCTTTTCGCTAAACAAATCTGATGCTTGCTGAACTGTTAAGCCTTTTTCCCAAGCGTTTGGATCATAAGTTGGATAAGAGGCAAGGGCTAAAATGCGACCTGTCTTGATATCCATGACAACTGCAGCACCTGAATCTGAGGTATATCCATTAGCACGACCGCGTAGCACCGCATCCTTGAGTGCTTTCTCGGCAGATGCCTGCAAGCGCACATCCAAACTTGTAACTAAGTGATCTCCTGCAACCGGCTTGGTGTTTTGGCTTTCGCTAGTGACTGCTTCTTTTCGATCAACAATTACTGTGCGAATACCTGGCTCACCGCGCAAGAAAGAGTCATACTGAATTTCTAACCCAGTCTTACCTATCGTCTCGCTGCGGAAATACTGATTGCCATTATCTTTGAGTAAATCAGATTCAGTTAGCGGTCCCACATAACCCAACACATGCGCCGCGTTTACATCCAAATAACTTGGATAACTACGGATCGCAACAGGCTGAGCATCAACACCGGGGAATGCATCTGAGCGCTCAACTATCTGTAATGCAATATCTGGGTCAGCAGATTTTGTAATGGGAATTGGTTGAAACCTTGATCCCTGCCAGCAACCAGCTTTTTGTCCCTTAGGAAGTTCTCCGCACAGGCGTGTATTTTGATAGATATCTGCATAGTTAAGTTTGAGCAGTGCTGCCAGGCGCTTCATAACGCCAACACCTTTATCTTCTAACTTATCCATTGCTACACGATCGATTGTGATTGCCAAACCAGCCTTATTCATTGCCAATGGCACTCCATAGCCATCAACGATTAAGCCACGCGTAGCAGGGGCAACAACATCTCGGCTTTGGATACTAAGCGCCGCATCTCGATACTTAGGGCCTGCAGCAACTTGCAAATAAAACAGGCGACCAAAGAGTGCAACCATTAATGAAACGACCAGAATTTGAACTACCAGTAAAGAAAGTCGTGATTTGTTGTTCATAGCGCTGACCGTGAATCAAAGACCAGTACATGCAAACGAGTAAACACGGGAAGAAGAATTGGGGAAACTAGAAGTGCCCAGACGCTCATCCCAAAAAAGGTAATAAGAACTTGGGTAAATGAGCCTATGGAAACTCCAAGGAGTACTCCGGTTACAACGTATGCGATCTCCACAAAAAGATTTGCAATTAC
>ERZ1022785.13-NODE-13-length-29777-cov-18.906534_pt1 | contig 29777 bp, 28 predicted proteins | sample MGYA00521088_ERZ1022785 | MGnify/ENA primary metagenome ERZ1022785 (study PRJEB33162, sample SAMN09537587) | freshwater metagenome | isolation source: freshwater | place: Canada:Alberta | collected 2017-07 | study: EMG produced TPA metagenomics assembly of the... | reverse complement strand
CATTACGTATTTGATACCCCACATGACCGAATGATCTGGGATGTAGGCCATCAAAGTTATGCCCATAAGGTACTGACAGGGCGACGTGAGGGAATGTCCACACTTCGTCAATACGGTGGTATCTCAGGATTTCCAAAGCGAAGTGAAAGTGAATACGACGCTTTTGGTACTGCGCATTCTTCAACGAGTATCTCGGCTGCTTTGGGGATGGCCGTAGCAGCCAAGACCAAAAATGAAAAGCGCAGCGTAGTAGCCATTATTGGTGATGGCGCTATGAGTGCTGGTATGGCATTCGAAGCCATGAACAATGCTGGCGTGAATAAAAAAGTTCCTTTGATAGTGATACTGAATGACAACGAGATGTCGATTTCACCGGCAGTTGGTGCGCTCAATCGCTATTTAGTCAAACTCATTTCGGGCTCGATGTATGCGGCAACCAAAAGAGGTATCGATAAGGTCTTATCTGTTGCTCCGCCAATACGCGAGTTCGCAAAAAGGCTTGAGGGTCATGCAAAAGGAATGGTTGGCCCAGCTACGATTTTTGAAGAGTTTGGATTTGATTACTACGGGCCGATTGATGGGCATGACTTAGATGTATTAATTCCTACCCTAGAAAACATCAAACATCTCGCACAAACTGAGGGGCCTCAGTTTCTTCACATCATTACCAAGAAAGGCAAGGGCTACGATCGGGCAGAAGCAGACCCTATTCTTTATCATGGGCCAAGCAAATTTGATGCGAGCATCGGAATTCAAGCTGGTAAAGCCAGCAAGAAAACCTTTACCCAAGTATTTGGTGAATGGTTGTGCGATATGGGCGCTGCGGATGAGCGACTGATTGCGATTACGCCAGCCATGCGTGAGGGCTCTGGATTAAACGAATTTGAAGCTCGCTTCCCGGATCGCTACTATGACGTTGGAATTGCAGAACAGCACGCCGTTACCTTTGCTGCTGGAATTGCCTGTGAGGGCTTAAAGCCAGTAGTGGCGATTTACTCTACCTTTTTACAGCGTGGCTACGACCAGCTGATTCACGATGTTACCTTACAGAATCTCCCGATTGTTTTCGCGATTGATCGTGCCGGTATTGTTGGTGCGGATGGTGCAACGCATGCTGGTGCCTTTGACATTGCCTTCTTACGTTGCCTACCTAACTTGGTATTAATGACCCCATCGAATGAGCAAGAATGCCGTGCTATGTTGAGTACTGCTTTCAGACATGATGGCCCGGCAGCTGTCCGCTACCCGCGCGGTTCTGGTATTGGAGCTCCAGCTGAGCCTTCGCTAGATACCCTAGCGATGGGTAAGGGTCTCATAGTGCGCACTTTAAATAATGAAGTGCCACCAACGAAAAAAATTGCTTTTATCTGCTTTGGACCTATTTTATATAGCGCCTTAGCCGTAGCGGAAGAGATCAACGCTACAGTAGTAGATATGCGTTTTGTTAAGCCGCTCGATGAGGAATTGCTCCTGACTATTGCCCGCTCTCATGATGGCCTGGTATTGATTGAAGATAGCGCAATCCAGGGTGGTGCTGGTAGTGCCTGCCTTGAGGTGCTATCGAATAAAAACATTCAAATAGAAACCCTCCAAATTGGGTTGCCGGATGAGTATGTAGAGCATGGCGATGTCAATTTACTCTTAGATCACTATGGACTTTCTGCTCAGAAGATACAGCAGAGTGTTATTGCCCGATTTGGATAAAGCATTGGTTGGGCAGGATTTAATTCAAGAGATTCCCTATCGGGACTTATGTACTGATTGTGGAGTGTCACGCACATCAGCCCCCAAGCGCTGCGCAACTGCTTGCCAATTTATTCAACCCGATTATCCAAAATACGAACTATCAGTCCATGGTAGAGAGCGTAAGCTAGAAAATTCTGATGAAGTATTTTTTGGGGCCTACCTCCACATGTTTAGGGCCCGATTAATTAATCCTTTACCTGGTGCGCAATGGACTGGAATTATTAGTAGGCTATGTGAGGTTCTGCTGGAGAAGGGGGAGATAGACGCTGTTATTACCATGCGTTCTGATCCCGAAGATCGCTGGAAACCGAGTCCAGTCATCGTTACTGAAGCAGAGGATATGGCCGAGTGTCGGGGCATGAAGATGGGTTATGCACCCATCATTCAGTACCTTGAGCAAGCTAAAGATTTGGGATATAAAAAAGTAGCGATGGTGGGCATACCTTGCCAAGTCTATGCTGCTAGAGCTTTAGAAAAAGAGCTTGGATTTGAGAAATTACTCATTATTGGATCACCTTGTTCTGATAACACAACAACAGAAAACTTCCATCAGTTTTTAGGTTTGCTGAGTCCCAATCCTGAAGATATTACGTATCTAGAATTTAGAGCTGACTACCATGTTGAATTGAGATTTAAAAATGGTGAAGTGCAAGAAATTCCTTTTTTAAAGTTGCCCCTCAGCACCTTACCCGCAGATTTTTTCCCAACGACTTGTAAAACCTGCGTTGATTATGTCAACTCCCTATCGGACATCACAGTGGGGTATATGGCAGGCACAGGGGAGCAATGGATTATTGTTCGAAACCCAAAAGGTCAAGGGCTTGTGAATCTACTTTCTAGCGAGCTATCACTTGAGCCGGTCAGTTCCGCTGGCAATCGTTTAGGCCCTGTTAAGGGTTTCATGAAGAATGTGGAGCTCGCCGCAGGTGGCTTGCCATTGCAGCGGATGCCAAACTTTATGCGCAGTATTTTTGCTTGGGTAATGCCTAGATTTGGACCTCGCGGGCTGGAGTTTGCTAAAGCGAGGGTAGAGATGAAAGCAATTGAATCGGTGATTCATTTACGCAGCATTGCACCGCACAAAATTAAAAATATGGTGCCGAAATCTACCTGGGTTTTGCTTGAAAAATATGAGATACGCCCTTCTAGTGATGAAATAAAGGGGTCTAGGGAAAGTACTTAAGACAATTCATTTGAGTATCTTCAAAAATGAGCCTATAAAGTAAACATTCCCATTTATAGGCTCTTAGACAGCTACAGCGATCTCAAGTTTTGGTTTGAGACTGTGACCTGATCAAGTGATGTTCATGAATTTATCCAGGCTAGTGAGCATCGCTAAATCTAAAAAGAGATCTAGCCACGACGACTCCAAACTTAACCAGAATTCCCAATCAAATCAGTCCAATAGCATTTGGGAGGACTGCTTGGTTTCAAATGCGCCCTCTAAGGCTAGATTTGAGAAAAACAATACTGCGCATCCATTAGAAAAAGCCTGTACGGAAGAGGAATATCTTGAGTCGCTAGTCAAGACGATTGAAAATAATATTTTGCCCTTGATCGTTGAGAAGCACCTCGAAACATCGATTTCCTTAGCTTTAAAGGCTCCTTCGGTTGACCTCATTCCGCAACAATCGATTGCTGAGTTAACGCAATTGGTATTGCAAGAGGATGCGAAAACCTCTGTGAAGTACGTCAAGGACATTCATGCTTCTGGCGTGAGTCTCGAAAATATTTATCTGCTCTTATTGACTCCTGTCGCTAGAAGACTTGGTGAAATGTGGGAGGGTGATGAGTCTAGCTTTACGGATGTCACGATTGCACTGTGGCGTATTAAGCAGCTCATGTATGACTTAAGTCCCATCTTTCAGCAATATGCAGAGCAAAATAAAACCGGATCGAGCATTATGCTCGTTCCTCTGCCAGGTTCGCAACACAACTTAGGTCTATTTATGGTCTCTGAGTTCTTCGCTAAAGCCGGTTGGAGAATATGGGGTGAATTGGCTGCCACACAAGAAGACATTGTTTCGATGGCGCAGACAGAGTGGTTTGACGTCATCGGCCTATCCGCAAGCCTTCGAGAGCAGTTCCCGCAATTAAAAGACTTGATTCAAGAGATCAAGCTGAAATCAAAAAATCCACGTGTTGGCTTGATTGTTGGCAGCCCTGTTTTTAATCAATATCCTGAGTTAGTAGATGAATTAGGTGCTGATATGGTTGGATTTGATGCAGCAGATGCCTTGGAGAAGGCAACTTACTATGTTGAGCGATTGCGCTAACTGTAATTTAGTGTAGATAAATTTTTCCGATATCGATGACTCAGGTGCACATAGTATGAAAATTTACGAATGGATTACAGCAGCCGAAAAAGGAATTTTGATTCTCATTGCATTCTTTACTATTTTTAGTGTCGGCATAGAGATGTATAACGTTCTTCTCAATGGAAAAATTACCTTAACTGATCTGTTGCTCATGTTCATTTATGCCGAGGTGCTAGGCATGGTGGCAGCCTTCTATAAGTACAACAAGATTCCAATCACTATCCCAATATTCATCGCCATTACAGCCCTCTGCAGGCTTATTATTTTGCAGGGTAAGGGAATTAGTACGATTGACTTGATATATGAGAGTGGGGCGGTATTGTTGTTAGCTCTCTCAGCGATCATCATCAAAAAAGCTATGAGCACTTCGGATTCAGAGGCTTAAAACCCCTTAATTGATGATGACTAGAAGCCTAGATCAGCTCCGCTCAGGCCTCAAAACTCTTTAACAAAAATGAAGCGCCACTATCTTGTCCCAGCGCCTTCACAAGAATAGGCAGGCTTTCAAAAAGCTGCTTTTCAAGAGTCCATGGTGGATTGATGATGAACATCCCGCTAGCCTGAAGTCGGCGCTCTTTTGGGGCATTCTCAACCCGTAGCTCAGCTTGTAACCAGGAGCGTTTGTGGGCTGCCACAATTTTTTTCATATGATCCGGCAGAGCAGCGGATTCTCTTCTGGAGAGGCAGGGATACCAGACTGCGTAGCAGCCGGTAGCGAAACGATGTAAAGCCTCTTCGATCGCAGTATCGAGATAGCGATAGTCCTGCTTATCCTCATAAGAGGGGTCAATCAATACGAGGCCGCGCCTACTAGGTGGCGGCATTAAGCCTTTCAGTCTTGCAAAGCTATCTTCTGCATAAATATCGACTTGCTTAGACTGCTTGAGTTGGCTGATATTGTGGCGCAAGATATCAATCTCTTTAGGGTGCAACTCAAAGAGCTTCAGGCGATCTTGGGATCTCAGTAGATGTGCCAAGATAAATGGAGAGCCAGGATAGACGGCAATCTCATTATCGGTATTCTCGGAACGCACGTGTTCGAGATAATTAGCTATTCCAGGACTAACTGAATGGCTCTCTGCAAATTTAGCTAAGCGATAAATGCCTTGATCAGCTTCTTTGCTGACGGTTGCAAAGCCATCAATCAGGCTATAGATGCCAGCACCAGCATGCGTATCGACAATAGTCAAAGCGCCAGGCTTTTCTTGTAAATATTCAACTAAATGAATCATCACCAGATGCTTCAGAATATCGGCATGACTACCCGCATGAAAAGCATGGCGATAACTAAACATCGTTATATAGCCTTAGGTTTTTGCGCTTTGATAAACAGAGCTAAAGTAATGCTAATTAATGCTACACAAGCATATTGCAAAGACTGATTGAGTTCTGAGTCTAGGATTTGCGTCAGGAGAACATAGATGGTTGCCACTCCGCCCAGCGCAAGCAAGCGAGGCCCGATCTGATTAGGTGCCATCTGCTTCTCTGGAATCAACCCAGCCAATATTGCTCCCAGCATTCCTGACCACAGTCCAATTGCGCAGCCCGCCAGAACATCAGTGAGCCAGTGAGCGCCAAGCGCATTTCGAGAGATGCCTGAAAAACCCGCAATGATGAAGATCCACCACAAAGAGCTTCTTTTATCTCGATCGCTAGCAAAGTAGATTCCAGAAACTACCGCAAAAGCAGTCAGCGTATGACCAGAGGGCATTGCTTTATGCAATAGAGGCTCACCGATGCGATAAAAGTCTTCTAAAGCCAATACTCCAGCAGGACGCGGAAGATCTAATAGAGGCTTAATGATTTGACTGATGGCACCACCAATCAAGGATGCCAGCAGTCCAGCACTCAGCAATCTAGGTGCTAACAGTAAGAGAGGAAAGCACAATGCATAGATGCCCCAGCCATTGCCGATAAAAGTGAGCCAGGTCCAAAACAAATCTGGAAGTAACTGGGTGTAGCGATTAATAAATAAAAATGTAGATGTTTGTAATTCACCAAAGTAAATGGCGATTGCTACACTAAGCGGCACAAGTGGAATACACCAAGTCCAATTGGATGCAATTGCTAAAGCCGATTTGCGCTGCTCAGTCATGCGACTTAATGTGCCCGCTCTTGATCGGCTTCATTCAATTGATGCGCCATCTTCTCTAGTACCTGAGCAACCGTAATGGCTTGCATGCAGACATTGTCGTGGCACGGTGTTTTGCGATGATTGGCGGCGCTAACGCAGGGTGAACATGCCAGATTGGCAGTAATGGCAATCGATTTACCAATAGAGCCATACAGCGCTGGCGTCTCGGGTCCGAAGAGGACGACTGTCCGCAATGGGGTGACGGCAGAGAAGTGGCCTGGCCCAGAATCATTAGTCACCATCACATCAGACAGGGTGTAGAGCGGCGGCAATTCTGCAAAACTCACTTGACCTGCAAAGTTCAGCGCATTTTTAACGTTAGCAACTGCGCGTACTTTTTCAACATAGTCAAATTCAGCTGGAGAGCCAGTGATCAGAATGAGATCATTTGGATAGCGTTGATTTAATCCCTGAATCAGCTCAGAAAAGCGCTGTTGAGCCCAGCGCCTTTGTGGCAACAGATCACTGGCATTGGGGTTGACCAAAATGAGGCGTTGCTTACCTTGCTTAAACGTAATACCAAAAGTCGCACTCAGTTTCTCAATGCGCTCACGAACTTTGCTCAATACCACTGGATCAATTACCGCTTGCTCTAAGTGAACTTCTGAATCTGCAATATGGATTTTGCTAAATGGCACTTCAATCTCTTTAGCAAATGCTGCATGAATCAGAGAGAGAAAATTCTTCGTGATGTGAATATGTGGGTTGTAATGAACCTTGCGAGTCAACATAAAGCCACGCCACAAGCCTTCACCATGAAAGATGTGATAACCCACACGACGGCGAGCGCCACACAGACCGGTAAGTAAAGCGGTAAAGCGAGAGAATAACTCCAAATCAATCACGGTATCAATACGATACTGATGAGCTAATAGTAAAAATTTCAGCGTATCTTTAATTAAGCCGCCTAAGCTAGAAGAATCAATCGTAAAGATGTTCTCGGGCTTCACGGTATTCAATAGAGTGAGGCTGGCTCGATTGCTTTTAAAGATCAGAAAAAATAACTCAGCGCCACGAGCTTGTGCATTGCGCATGGCAGGATCAACCAAGATTGCGCTACCCATTTCGGATAACTCAATAAAGAGTAATTTTCGGGGTACTTCTGGGCTACGAGAAAAAATATTCTTCATGCCATCGATCAGAGCAACGACTGGACTTGCTATCGCGCAAAGTGGCACTCCGACCCAGTGGTCAATCGCACGCATGGTGTTGACGCTAATAGTCATAGTGGGACTCTAAAAAGAATTATTTCCGTTTTAATAAAAAGTAAGCGCCTGGTAATACCGATAAGACGGTAATGGCACCATAACTAATGGATGCTAAGACTGTCATAGATGGACTAACGCCCCACAATGCCAGCACAGAAGAGAGTGTAGCTTCACGCAAGCCCCAGCCAGAGATGCTGATTGGCAGCATTAATAAAAGACTTAGGGCAGGTAAGCCAATCATGAGTGCTTCAATCGGTGCATCAACCCCATAGGCCTTGAGGCAAAAGAGCAGCGTCAGAATAGTGAGCGAGTGAATGCCAATTGCAAATGCGGTTTGAGCTAAATTCATAGGCCAAGAAAAGGCGAGCTTGATACCAGGCAGGGCGTGATTCATTTGAATGCGGTCTAGTAATTTTTGCAATAAATTGCAGCTAGGCTCCCATGCCAAAATAGAGGCGAGCAATAAACCCGCCGTTACCATGATGCCGGTGACTGCATATCCTAAATCGGTACCCCAGGCGGCTAAGGTCGCGCCACCAAGAATGAGGCCAAGTCCGCCCAGTAAATTATTTCCCGCTAAACCCAGCAAGCGATCTACTAAAACCATGGAAAAGCTCAGGCGCAGTTTAGGGGTTGCATGTTCTAGGTCAACCGAGTGATGGAGCTCTTCATCAAGCTCCTTCGCTTCAATCAACTTGCCACTGCTATTTAAGTGAGTGGCAGTAATGGCGCGATAACTATCTCCACCTAGTGTGCTGGGTAAGCCTTGATTGATTAGACCGCCAGCAAAGTAGAGCGCAACAAAATTAGCAAGACTTCCCTGAAAGCCGACCTTGCGCATCAAAAATCCCCAGCGTAGTCCACCACAAACAAACGCGGAGATCATGGTTAATCCGGCTGCCAAAAACCACCAAGGTCGCATCTGAATATCAGAATCTAATAGAGCATGCCAATCAATTCCGCTAGTAGCCTTCCATAGAAGAGCAACTGACAACAAAATACGAATTGTGGGCCAAGCCCGCTTGAGGATTGCTTTCCACCCAGATGTGGCTTTGGGGGTGGCTTGGGGTTGTGAACTCATAGGCGTAAGGATAATGCCTACGGCTCCTAAGGTCTTGAATTTGGGGAATTAACGCGCTGCGCCAGCATCCTGCCAGTTCCGGCAGAGGCTGTAGTCAAATTTGGATAAAACTTGCCCAAAGCGAATAATTTCCAGTTGGTCTAGTGGTTCACAGACTTCAAAGGACAGATTCCCCCCGACGGGCGGCTTAAAAGTCATTCCCGACCAGTTAATCAGCAAGACGTTTGAGCCAGCTGGTAATTGCCCAAACCAAAGGTCAAACTGATCCTGTCTTTGGTCCAGCACAAAAACTGGGAGAGGTTGCGCGTACCAGGCAGCACGACTGCCTAAAGTCCAGTTTTGTACTGCAATTCCGTTCGCCTTGGTGGCTTGCGCTAATTGAGCTGCTTTCTGGACAGCAAGCTTCCAGCCATAGAGATCAGCAATGGGGTTGGATTTCACTGCTGAGCTAGTAAAGCCTCCAGCCAACACAAAGCCAAAACTGAGCAAACAAATCACTAACTGCCCAACTAGCAATATCCGAATTGCCATGCGACGTTGCACAGCCCATGCTTTAGCTAGACCGATGCCGGCAAATGGCGCAAGACAAAACCAGGCAGGCGTAGTCCAGTGGGGCAGGCCACCTCCACCAGATAAGGCAGCAAAAATCACAAAGGGAATTGCGAAGAAACTCAGTAGAGCAATCAGAATCAGCTTTTGCGAGTGGAGGCAATGCCTTAAAAAAGTATAGGCACCCAAAAGTAATAGGGGTCCAAAGCACGCAATCTGAATACCTACAAAGGCGCCGACTCTACGCCACGCCCAAGTGCCACCACTACCATGAGCAATTTGATATTTGAATGAGATCCAATCATTGACCCAGTTCCAATAGAGCACGGGGCTAATCACGATCAAGGCAATTGCTGCGGCAAGCCAAAAACCAGCCTTAGTAATCCAGACTTTTTTGGGTGAGGCCAACAATACGAAGAGCAAAGCAAATGCAGTAAACGCAGCGGTGTACTTGCTCAGACCTGCCAAGCCTAGTAACAAACCGGTAATGATCCAGTCCGCAATGGTGAATTGATCTTTACGAGTCCAACGTAAGGCCATCAACATTAAGCCAAGACTTAAGGGGGCAAGTAGAGTGTCAGGCAAAAGGCCGATTGCTAAAACGTGGGGCAATGGTGCTGCAATGATGGCTAAGACAGCCATCAACCCACACAGGTTTGCGGAGGGAAGGGCGGTAGTGAGGTAGCCTGCATTACGCCCTTGTATCAAGTGATGAATTTCAAGGCTTACTCGATACACCAAGAAAGCGGAGAGCACCCAGAGCAATTCGGGAATTAAGCGAATAATTCCCTCGGATGAAGTTAGGCTAACCAGAGGCCACTGAATCCAACCCACTAGTGGCGGGTGATCAAAATAACTCCAGGCAAGATGTTTTGCATATAAAGCGTAGTGGGCTTCATCGACAGAAAACTCAATCGAGAAACCCAGAGCAAAATGCACTAGTGCAGCAATGCAGATGCTGATGACAGCCCAGCTTGAGGGTGATTGGTGACGCATTTGATGATTTTAGACTTAAGCAAGCCATTCTTTGGGACAATCAAGCGAATGCTGATAAAAATTCCTTTTCGATCCCTGTTACTTGTGCCTATGATAGCTATCTCCCTAGCGGGCTGTGCAGGCTTGACTGGAAACTCGATTGAGAATGAGGCGGGGCAGCCATTCAATGCGGATCAGTTACAAGCTCAAGAGGATTTACCTAAGTTCTCTGCTGAAAAGCCGCATGCTGGTATGCCGGATGGTTGGCATTTCTATCGCATCGCACCGTATAAAAAGAACACGCTTTACCGCCTTGAAAATTATCAAGGTCGTACCGTACTTGCTGCCAATTCCAAAACCTCAGCATCTGGTCTCGCGGTAAAACTTCGCCCCCGCTCAGCGCAGAACTTATGGTTGCAATGGGAGTGGAAGGCGATAGGTGTAATACCTCAGGCAGATAATGCAGACAGCCAGCATGACGATGCACCACTGCGGATCTTAGTAGCCTTTGATGGCAATAAATCCAAGCTTCCCCTCAAAGAAAAACTCACATTTGAGATGGCTAGCTTAATTAGCGGTCAAGAAATGCCTTACGCCACAGTGATGTATATCTGGTCGGGTAAGAATTCAGTCAACACAGTTTTGAACAATGCCCATACTTCTCGTGTAAAGATGATTGTGGTGGACTCTGGTTCAGATAGTTTGGGTGAGTGGCGCAAGCACGAGCGAGATTTAGCGGCGGACTACAAGCTAGCCTATGGAGAAGCGCCAGGTAATGTTATTGGTATCGCACTGCTTACTGATACAGACAACACAAAATCAGAGGCCCGTGCTCTTTACGGCGATATTGAATTACTGCGTAAGAATTCTAAATAGCCTATCAATTCTGAGGCCGCCAGCGCTTTAAGAGCAGAGCATTACTCAATACACAAAAGCTGGAGAGTGCCATTGCACTGCCCGCTAGCATGGGCGACAAATAACCTAAAGCTGCCATTGGAATGCCAATCGTATTAAATGCAAATGCCCAAAATAAATTTTGCCTAATCTTATTCCAAGTTTTCTTAGAGATATCAATTGCATCAGCCACCAAAGTAGGATCGCCACGCATTAAGGTGATACCAGCCGCTTGCATTGCTACATCAGTTCCAGTAGACATCGCCATACCCACATCCGCCATCGCCAATGCCGGAGCATCATTCACGCCATCACCAATCATCGCGACATATTGTTTCTGAAGTGCAGGCGGATTTTGTAGCTGTTGAATCATTTGTGCTTTATCGCTTGGCAGGATTTGTGCAAAAACTTCATCAATGTCAATGATTTTTCCCACGCGAGTAGCAGCGGCTAAATTATCACCAGACAGCATTACTGTCCGAATATGTAATGCATGTAATGCATCGACCGCTGATTTTGCATTGGGCTTCAGTTCATCCCCAAAAGCAATTACAGCAATTGGTAAGGGCAACCCACTACTTTCACTACCCGAGCTCATCAATACGGAAACAGTCTGACCTTGTTCAAAATAAGTCTGTGCCTTTTGCAAAACGAGGTTGTGCTGACTGGTGCCCTCAAGCGAGGCTACGCTCTGCAAACGCATTTTTTGTCCTGCAAAAGGACCGCTACTTGGAATGCCTTCAATTCCAATACCAAGCAAGCTCTTGCTAAATGAGGTGGCAATTGGTGCGATGCCTTTTTCCTTTGATGAAGCTAGCAGTGCTTTGGCTAAAGGATGTTCACTGCCTAATTGCAAGCCTGCAGCAGTAGCAAGGATCTGATCGGCATCGGCAAGTGATGTATCTAAGGGCAGTAGGGCGAGCATGCGTGGCTTGCCTATCGTTAAGGTACCAGTCTTATCAAAGGCAACGATATTGAGCTTATGAGCCAGCTCTAATACTTGAGGATCCTTAATCAAAATACCAAAGCGTGCGGCTATGCCAGTGCCGGCCATGATCGCAGCTGGAGTAGCTAAGCCAAGTGCGCAAGGACAAGCAATCACTAAGACCGATACGGCGCGTAAGATGGCAATGGAGATGGAGTCTAAGTAAAGCCAGTTGCCTAGGCCTGTTATGAGTGCAAGCACAATGACGGTCGGCACAAAGATTGCACTCACCTGATCAACCAACTTTTGAATCGGCGCTTTTTGTGTTTGCGCTTCCTCTACCAAGTTAATGATTTGTGAAAGCACGCTTTCAACACCAACCGCCTGCGCTCTTACTATTAGCGCACCTTCACCATTTAATGCGCCCCCAATGACTTTTGACTCAATGGATTTTTTAACGGGCTTGCTTTCGCCGGTGAGTAGGGATTCATCAACATGGCTAGCACCAAAAATAATGACACCATCTACCGGAATGCGTTCACCAGGAAGTATGAAGACGCTATCGCCAGGCAGCACTTGCTCTAAAGGTAAGTCGCGATATTGATCGGCGCCAATACCCGCATTTCCCTGAACATCAACGTCAGCGTTTAAAACTTTGGCATGCTCTGGCCAGAGTTTTTGCAGGGCGCGAATCGCTTCACTGGTTTGTTGCTTGGCGCGTGCCTCTAGCCATTTACCTAACAAGACCATGCAGATGATGACCGCTGATCCCTCGAAGTAAAGTTCATGCGGGTGATTTGAAGTGAGCAAGATATAGAGACTGAGTCCATAAGCAGCACTGGTACCCAAGGCAACGAGTAGGTCCATATTGCCCGCACCAGCTATGATGGATTTATAGCCCGCTACGTAGAAGCGCCATCCCAAAATGAACTGGACTGGTGTGGCTAAGGTGAGCTGCCACCACCCTGATAAGGACCAATGAATGCCAAAAGGCATGAAGAACATCGGCAAGAAGAGCGGGGCTGACAGGGCAAAACTCAGCATCACTCGGCCTAAGCCGTCGGCAGCCCAAAATGGCTTGCTAATCTTCTGATCCGGATTGCCCCGAGCGGAGCTTTCTTTAGCTTCGTAACCCGTCTTTTTAACGAGTGCGATGATGTCAGAAAGGCTTGATGAGCCTCGATGAACACGAATTCTTGCCTGTTCAGTGGCTAAATTGACGCTAGCGGCCTCTACCCCAGGAATCTTGTCTAAAGCTTTTTCTACCCGGCCAACACAGGAGGCACAGGTCATCCCATCAATGTCGAGGGTATAAAACTCTGAATTAGACGATTCTGTAGGGCTCATGTAGAAGATAATCTACTTGAAGGTGAAAAAAAGCCATTAACAACTGCATTTTGACTGTTTTGAAAGGTTAGCCATGTTTACGCTCAAGGTTTCAGGGATGACTTGTGGTGCTTGCATCAACGCAGTTACTCGGGCGGTGCAAGCTCAAGATCCTCAGGCTCAGATTCAGGTGGACCTAGCGACTCAGTTGGTCACGCTAGAAACAAGCCTTTCTCCAGAGCTAGCCTCCGGGCTCATAAGGGAGGCTGGATTCCCAGTTGCACATTAGCAATTAATTTTGGTTTTAGCAATTTTTTGCATGTGCGGTTAATCTACGCATTATTTGATTTTTCATCATCAGGCTTAATAAAAGAGGTGGAAAAGGCTTTATAAAGCCTGCACTTCCAAATAGGAGAGAGTTTTGTCGCTTACTGTAGAGGCTGTGCAAGCAGTACTAAAGGGTCTGATTGACCCAAATACTAAAATTGATTTTGTAACATCTAAGAGTGTTAAAAACTTACGCGTTGATGGCGGTGATGTTAGTTTGGATATTGTTTTAGGCTATCCAGCAAAAAGTCAATTTGAAGCTATTCGTAAATCGGTGATTGCCGTGCTCCGTGAATTACCTGAGGTTAAAAACGTCAGCGTGAATGTGAGCAGTCAAATCGTTGCGCATTCTGTTCAGCGCGGTGTCAAACTATTACCTAATGTAAAAAACATCATTGCAGTAGCCAGCGGTAAGGGTGGGGTAGGCAAGTCCACTACCGCCGTTAATCTCGCATTAGCTTTAGCCGCTGAAGGTGCGCAAGTAGGGATGTTGGATGCAGATATCTACGGCCCAAGCCAGCCGATGATGTTGGGTATTACTGGAAGACCAGAATCTATTGAAGAAAATACGATGGAGCCCATGGAGGGTCATGGCCTCCAAGCGAGTTCGATTGGTTTTTTGATCGACAACGATGCACCTATGGTTTGGCGTGGTCCTATGGTGACCTCTGCCTTAGAGCAACTACTGCGTCAAACCCGTTGGCGTGATCTCGACTATTTGATTGTGGATATGCCTCCTGGCACTGGCGATATCCAATTAACACTTGCTCAGAAGGTGCCTGTTACGGGCGCGGTAATTGTGACTACGCCTCAAGATATTGCTTTGCTGGATGCGCGTAAGGGTCTGAAGATGTTTGAAAAGGTGGGCGTACCCATTGTGGGCATCATCGAAAATATGAGTACTTATATCTGCCCAAGTTGCGGTCATGAAGAGCATGTGTTCGGTACTGGTGGTGGCCAAAAGATGTGCCAAGAATATGGTGCAGACTTCTTGGGTTCATTGCCTCTGAACTTATCGATACGTGAGCAGGCGGATGCTGGTCGTCCAACAGTTGTAGCGGATCCCGATGGCGCTATCAGCGAAATTTATAAAACGATTGCAAGACGAGTTGCAATTAAAGTGGCAGCGCTCTCTAAAGATATGAGCAATAAATTTCCGAACATTGTGGTTCAAAACACTTAAGGCCTTATGCGTTTTGCTGTGATCATGCGCAAGCAGTTTGTTGATAATCCGTGGATTTCATATCGGTGGGCGCCGCACGAGGTATTGCCGGATTTTGGGCAATTTACCAGTACATCTATAGCAGACAATAAGATCTCTGGACAATTTCTTGGGCGCGATGAGCAGGGTGAGTCCTGGTTGTTTACTGGATACGAACTCAATCTTTATCCAGATGAAGCTGAAGGCTACTACCTCAACTTATCGGCAACTCTTCCTGCTTGGTTTGTCATGTGGCGTCTTGAGGAAGATGTTGAGAGATATATTGACACACAATCTATTGACTTAGCTAAAACAGAGCCTACGTTTGCCATTCCCCATCGGATCAGCGTAAGCTACAACGAAGCAGGGCGTCTATTGGATGGCGGCGAGTCGGTTGATAGTGTTCTTTTGTCTGCAGAGCATGCCTCTTGGTTGCAAGAGTATGTCAATGAACATTACCGTCCTGAGCCGAAAAAACGCCATCGTCCTGAATCATTCAAGGGTGCAAACCGCCCAGTGGAGGATTGATGGCTGATGGTTTTTTAAGTCGATGGTCGCGTCGTAAGTTAGGTGAAGATATTGAGCCTGAGAAAAAATCAGGCGAGCTCGCTAAGGAGAAATTAGCTGTCAGTCCGCAGACTATGCAGCAATCAACCGAGATTGAAGATGCTCCGCCGCCTGCTTCATTAGATGATGTTGAAAAGATAGATCGCTTTGCGCCAGATTTCTCGGCCTTTATGCAGCCTGGAGTTGATCCAGCAGTACAGCAAGCGGCAATGAAGAAGATGTTTTCAGACCCGCACTTTAATATCATGGATGGTCTGGATATTTATATCGATGATTATTCAAAGCCAGACCCGATTCCCTTAGAGATGCTTAAGCGTATGGTTCAGTCCGATATGTTGAACATCTTCCGCAAGGATGATGATGGAGAGTCTGAGGCTACTACTGTTGTCGGCATCGATAATTCGGGATTCCAAGACCCAACTTTGCCCGCTCCTGACCAGACTGATTTAACATCCACACCAACATCCATTCAGGAGGTGGGGAATCAAGCCTCCGTACCCGTGGATAAAAAAACCAGTTAAGAAGAAATCAATGAGTCTAAAACTAGTTTGTAATTGCAACGGAACCATGCCTTTGGATGCAAAGGCGCTGGGTGTAACGATGCATACCTCTTTGTGTAGGCAAGAGGTGGGTATCGCCATTCAGGCAATGAATGGCAATGACTCACTCGTGATCGCTTGTACTCAAGAGGGTGCCTTATTTAACGAGCTAGCGGAGCAATCCGAGAAGCCATTGATATCGCCACTACGCTTTGTCAATATTCGTGAGGTGGCTGGATGGACTCAAGAGGCTAAAACTTCTGGACCCAAGATTGCGGCTCTACTTGCCTTGGCGGACATGCCGGAAGCCGAGCCCGTTCCAGTCGTGAATTACGAAAGTCAGGGGCGCTTACTCATTGTTGGGCCTGGAAATCAGGCCTTGCCTTGGGCTGAAAAATTGAGCGACTCTCTTGATGTCTCAGTGTTGTGTAGCGAGCCAGGAGCACTACCGATCGCCAGAAATTTCCCGACCTATACAGGTGAGGTGACTAAGCTAGATGGTTATCTTGGCCACTTTACAGTCGACTGGAATTTACAAAATCCAATTGATCCAGAGATGTGCACCCGTTGCGGCGCCTGTGTTGAAGTCTGCCCAGAAGGTGCGATTGATGACTCTTTCCAAATTGACCTCAACAAATGTAAGTCTCACCGTGATTGCATCACAGCCTGTGCTGGTATTGGTGCTATTAATTTTGATCGCGTTGAACGTCAGCGTAGTTCTGAGTTTGACTTAATTATGGATCTGCGCGCTAACCCTCAAATGCGTATGAGTCAAACTCCGCAAGGCTACTTCGCCCCAGGTCAGGATCCATTCGAGCAATCTTTAGTAGCCAATCAATTACTCGGATTAGTTGGTGAGTTTGAGAAGCCCAAATACTTTGCTTACAACGAGAAAGTTTGCGCCCATGGTCGTAATGGCAAAGTGGGATGCAATGCCTGTATCGATGTCTGTTCTACTGGCGCCATATCTTCATTGTTTAAGAATGGGCAGGGCACGGTTGAGGTAAATCCGAATCTTTGTATGGGTTGCGGGGCTTGCTCGACAGTTTGTCCATCTGGTGCAATGCGTTACAACTATCCAAGTGTGCCGCATCAGGGTAAAGAAATTAAAACGCTGGCTACGGTGTTTACTGCCCACAGTGCCAAAGCTAAACAATCTTCTAGTCCAACTCTGTTACTGCATACACTCAAGGCAGGGACTCAGGTCTTAGATTCTCTCGGGCGATCTGCTCACCTCAGACCAAAACAATTTGAGGGCTTGCCGTGCTTTGTACTGCCCTACGGGATCGAGCATATAGCCTCTACTGGTTTGGATCTATGGCTTGGTGCGCTTAGCTACGGCTTTGGTGAAGTGGTTTTGTTGCTGACGGGAGATGAGGATCCTAGCTATCGAGCCGCCCTAGAAACTCAAATTGATTTAGGCAATGCCATTTTGGCTGCCTATGGATTTGACGCCAGACTCTCGCAAATACAGCTGGGTTCAACCTCTGATCTTCAGTCAGCTTCGCAGGCGATGGGCAAACTTCGTCAACGTGGTGCTTTATCAGCTATTTGTTCTCCCGCTAGCTTTGGTTTGTCCAATCAAAAACGAGAAACGATTGAAACGGTCTTAGAGCATTTGCAAAAGCAAGCGGAAGTGCCGTTACCACCTGAGGGAGCAGCTTTACCGCAGTCATCTTTCTTGGGAGGAATAAAAATTAACAAGGACGCTTGCACGCTCTGTATGTCTTGTGTGGGTAGCTGTCCTGAAGGCGCTCTACTCGATAACTTAGATGAGCCCAAGCTTTCCTTTATTGAAAAACAGTGTGTTCAATGCGGTATTTGCGTTCAAACTTGCCCAGAGCAGGCTTTGGCTTTAGCCCCTCGCTTACAAACGGTGGAGCAGCGCAAGCAAAAGGTAGAGCTTAATGAGACTAAGCCTTTTCATTGCATCGGCTGTGGAAAAGTATTTGGTACAGCAAAAATGGTCGATCTGATGCTGATGAAGCTGGGCGCTCACAGTGCCTTTGCTGGAGAGGCCTTAGAAAGACTCAAAATGTGCAGTGATTGTCGTGTTGTCGATATGGTGAAAAAAGAAACATGAGTGAACAGATAAAAGAAAGCTCCGCGACCGAAGTGGGCGATGTGGGCTTGCCGGAAGATTTGGCTAGAGCAGATTTGTATGGCTTGATTGCGAGACTCTTTCATGAGGCGCCTGATCAAGAGTTGTTGGATCAAATTGTGTCTTCCATTCCAGAGGGTCAAGAGGCTCAGTCTGAAGCTGCCCCTTTAGCTAGGGTTTGGCAGAATCTGGTCGAAATGGCTAAAGCCAATCCCGCTAAAGCTTGGCAGGATGAGTTTGATCAGAACTTCATCAGTGTTGGACGCCCCATCATCATTCTGAACGGCTCTTTTTACATGGCCGGTTATTTAAACGAGAGGCCATTGGTGGAAATCCGCCGCGCTTTAGATGCTTTTGGTTTGGAATCTGCCGAGGAAATCTCTGAGACTGAAGACCATATCTCTGCACTTTGTGAAGTGATGCGCTATCTGATTGCGGGTGATGACGTTGAGATCTCCAACCTTACAAATCAAAGGGTCTTTTTTAATGACCACATTCGACCATGGCATGACGACTTATTCGATGCAATCGATGCGGTCTCCGAGATGCGTCTTTATCACTCTGTGGCCTCTCTGGCTAGGGAATTCCTTGCTATTGAGGGTCAAGGCTTTGACATGATTTGATGTTGCATTGCATCAAAAAAAGGGACTAGTGTTTACCCCCGTTCTTATATAAATTTTGTGTCGCTAATATGTCAGAAATGCAATTACCATTTAGTATTGACGGATATCAAATAAGCACTAAACAGGAGCATACGATGAGCACTAAATCTACAGCCGCAGTAAATGAAGAAAACAAACCTTCCCGTAGGAAGTTTTTCATCGGGGCAGGTGCCACTGTTGGTGCCGTAGCAATAGCCTCCCAAACGCCTATTGGCAAAGCAGTTATTCAAGAAATTGGCAGCACAGTAAAGGGTAAAGATGATGGCTATCAACTCACTGCGCACATTCGTAAGTATTACGAAACCACCATGCTTTAAACCATTTGTTGATTTAGTTATTTCGAAATAGTTAATTAAAAATATTACTCAGGGACAAGATATGAGTCTGACTCGCAAATCTAATACTTCACAAAGCAGCCGCTCAACGCCTGCATCGCGCCTCATTGGCAGCCTCTCACGCGGACTTCAGTCTGCGGTTCCAACGATGGATCGTCGAACCTTTTTGAAGCGCTCTGGCGTTGGTGTGGGTGCAGGAATTGCAGCTAGCCAACTGAGCTTCGTACAAAAAGCGGTTGCTGAACCGAATAGAGCGATGTTAGATGGCAAGGGCAAGATCGAAGTGAAGAGAACAGTCTGCTCACACTGTTCAGTAGGTTGCTCAACCGATGCGACTGTTGAAAACGGTGTTTGGGTTCGCCAAGATTCCAATTTTGATTCCCCAATCAACATGGGTGCTTATTGCGCCAAGGGTGCCTCACTACGTGAGCACGGTCATGGTGAATTCCGCCTCCGTTACCCAATGAAGTTAGTTGATGGCAAATACCAAAAGATTTCTTGGGATCAGGCCTTAACTGAAATCACTGCGCAGATGAAAGATCTCCGCACAAAATACAGCCCTGATTCACTGTTCTTTATCGGATCTTCCAAGCACAGTAACGAGCAAGCTTATTTATTGCGTAAGTGGGTTTCTTTCTTTGGAACAAACAATACAGACCATCAAGCTCGTATTTGTCACTCAACCACTGTTGCTGGTGTTGCAAACACCTGGGGCTATGGTGCAATGACCAATAGCTACAACGACATGATGAACTCCAAGGCTGCCATGTATATTGGCTCTAACGCAGCAGAGGCTCATCCAGTATCGATGTTGAGTCTTCTGAATGCGAAGGAAAACGGCTGTAAGGTTGTTGTAGTTGATCCACGCTACACCAGAACAGCTGCTAAGTCTGATCAATTTGTCAGAATTCGTTCAGGTACAGACATTCCATTCTTGTTTGGTGTCCTGTATCACATCTTCAATAACGGCTGGGAAGATAAGAAGTACATCAATGACCGCGTATACGGCATGGATGAGATTCGCAAAGAAGTGATGGAAAAGTGGACTCCAAAGAACGTTGAAGAAGCTTGCGGCGTTCCAGAGGCGGAAGTTTACAAAGTTGCTGAGACATTGGCAAAAAATCGTCCAAGTACCGTTGTTTGGTGTATGGGTCAAACTCAGCACACCATCGGTAATGCCATGGTGCGTGCCTCCTGTATTTTGCAATTAGCATTAGGTAACGTCGGTAAGTCTGGCGGCGGAACCAATATTTTCCGTGGTCACTGTAACGTTCAAGGTGCTACTGACGTAGGTCCTAACCCAGATTCTTTACCTGGCTACTATGGTTTGGCAGCGGGTTCTTGGAAGCACTTTGCCACTGTTTGGGATGTTGACTACGAGTGGATTAAAGGTCGCTACGCACCAGACATGATGGAGAAATCAGGTACTACTGTTTCTCGTTGGGTCGACGCTGTGCTAGAGAAGAATGACATGATTGACCAGCAAACTGCTGTTAAAGGTTTGTTCTTCTGGGGTCATGCAGCAAACTCCCAAACTCGCGGCTTAGATATGAAGCGCGCGATGGACAAGTTAGATTTGCTCGTTGTAGTTGATCCATACCCAACAGCAGTAGCTGCGATGGCTGCAATGCCTCCTGCAGAAGGTAACTCAGTTAACAAGAACCGCAACGTTTACCTCTTGCCGGCTACAACCCAATTTGAAACTTGTGGATCAGCAACTGCATCGAATCGTTCAGTTCAGTGGCGCGAGAAAGTCATTGATCCATTGTTTGAGTCTGTGCCTGACCACGTGATCATGCAAGCCTTTGCTGATCGCCTTGGTTTTGGTCAAGAGCTTTCCAAGAATTTCAAGATGCAGAGCTCCAAGTTTGCTGGTAAGCAATGGAAAGAGCCGCTGATTGAAGACATCCTCAGAGAAATCAACCGCTCTGTTTGGACCATTGGTTACACCGGTCAAACTCCTGAGCGTATTAAAGCGCACATGAGAATGGCAGGCGTATTTGATCCAAAGACATTGAAGTCCCGTGGTGGTGTTGATCCTGTCACTGGTTACGACACAACTGGTGATTACTATTGCTTGCCTTGGCCTTGCTATGGCACTGCCGCGATCAAGCATCCAGGTTCACCGAACCTCTATGACACCAGTAAGTCGGTGATGGAGGGTGGCGGTAACTTCCGCGCAAACTTTGGTGTTGAGAAGGACGGTAAGAATTTGCTGGCTGAAGATGGTTCTTACTCAAAAGGTTCTGCGATTAAGACCGGCTACCCAGAGTTTGATCACGTACTTGTGAAAAAACTAGGTTGGTGGAATCAATTGACTGAGGATGAGCAAAAAGCTGCTGAAGGTAAGAACTGGAAGACGGACTTATCAGGTGGTATTCAGCGCGTTGTCATGAAAAACGGCTGCCATCCATTTGGTAACGCTAAAGCGCGTGCTGTTGTTTGGAACTTCCCTGATCCGATTCCAGTCCACCGCGAGGCTTTGTATAGTACTAACGAGCCAATGATGCGTAAATATCCAACATCTGCGGATAAGAAGAATTTCTGGCGCTTGCCAACTCTGTACAAAACAGTTCAAGATAAAAACTTGAGTGATAAGTTGTACGAGAAATTCCCAATCATTCTGACCTCTGGCCGTCTGGTTGAGTATGAGGGTGGTGGTGAGGAAACTCGTTCTAACCCTTGGTTGGCAGAGTTGCAGCAAGAGAACTTTGTGGAAATTAATCCAAAAGCTGCAGCAGCTCGCGGCATCAAGAACTGGGACTATGTGTGGGTTAAATCACCAACAGGCGCCAAGATCAAAGTTCGCGCGATGGTTACTGAGCGTGTTGATCAAGGAACTGCTTTTGTGCCGTTCCACTTCTCTGGTTGGTGGGAGGGCAATGACTTGCGCAAATACTATCCAGAAGGTGCGTCACCAATCATTCTAGGTGAGTCGGTTAACACTGCAACTACCTATGGATATGACCAGGTAACGATGATGCAAGAGACCAAAACCACCATGTGCCAAATCGAAAAATTTGCCTAAGTTAAAAAATAAAGTCAGGAGAACACAATGGCAAGAATGAAATTTATTTGTGATACAGAGCGTTGTATTGAATGTAACGGTTGCGTCACTGCTTGTAAAAACGATAACGAAGTACCTTGGGGCGTTAACCGTCGCCGTGTAGTTACGGTGAACGACGGGATCATTGGCAAGGAAAAGTCAATCTCAGTGGCATGTATGCACTGCTCAGATGCACCATGTATGGCTGTTTGTCCGGTCGACTGTTTCTACCGTACGGACGAAGGCGTTGTCTTACATGACAAAGATATCTGTATCGGTTGCGGTTACTGCTCATTCGCTTGCCCATTCGGTGCGCCACAGTTCTTGAGCTCAGGCGCTTTTGGTGTCCGAAGCAAGATGGATAAGTGCACTTTCTGTAGCGGTGGTCCTGAAGCTAATGGAAGCGTTGCGGAATTTGAGAAATACGGTCGCAATCGTTTGGCAGAGGGTAAGTTGCCTTTGTGCGCAGAGATGTGCTCAACCAAGGCATTGATCGGTGGTGATAGCGAAGTGATCTCCTCTATTTACGCCAAGCGTGTTTCTGTACGCGAAGCTAATGGTAGGTATCCAAGTAAGGATATCTTCGGTTGGTCTACTGCTTACGGCCCAATGGATTCTCCTGCGCCAAAACCAACGCCTGCTGCCAAAATCCCAGGAGCTAAATCATGAGATTCAATCTGAAAACCATTGGTTTATGTCTCGTTGCAGGCGCCACCTTGGCTGCTTGCTCCGAGCCTCCTGAGATTGCGGCTAAGGCTGCAAAGCGTCCAGACGTTGCGCCTTACATGGGAGCTGATAACGGCTTCATGACTAAGGGCTGGACTCCAAAGGATGAAAAAAGCTGGACCGAATCGGTCGATAAGCGTAATCAGAATCAGTCTGAGTATTCACGCTTTAAGTCATCAGTTAAACAATAAATAAAATGAAAACGTTTAAGGATATTTGTATGAATCGATCATTCTCTAGTGTTAGTCGCTCCTGGTTGCTAGCCCTTGGCGTATCGCTCAGTTTGCTTAGCGGTGTATCCATGGCAGAACGTGCCCCAATGCCACCGCTACCATCTCCAAGTGGTATTGATTATCCAAAGAACCTTGGCGCTGTTTCTGATGGCACTCAAGCTCAATCCCAGCCTGCGAATTCTGCTCAGGTGGGTGAGCAGTTCCTTTGGAACTCAGCGAACAGTGATCCTTACAACTTTGTTAGCATCCCCGACAAAGAGGCGAGCGTTTTGATTCAGCGAGCTGGTCAGCAATGGCGCTTTATCCGTAACGGCGTGATCACTGTTTACGGTGGTTGGTTGCTAGCTCTTGCTTTCTTCGGTATTGCTGCCGTGTTTATCATCAAGGGCCCAATCAAGTTACATGCCCCGATGTCTGGTCAAAAAATTAAACGGTTTAACGGCTTTGAGCGCTTTACTCACTGGGTAATGGCTTTCAGTTTCATTGGACTAGCTTTGACTGGTATGTTGATTTTGTGGGGTAAATATTTTGTGATGCCAATGATGGGCGGTGTTGCCTATGGCACCTTCTTGAATATTTGCAAAAATATTCACAACTACTCCGGCCCACTCTTTACTCTGAGCGTGGTGATTTTCTTCTTGCTGTTTGCAACTAGAAATATTCCTGGAGAGGGTGATCTCACTTGGATCAAGTCATTTGGTGGCATGTTTGGTGGAAAACATCCTCCTGCAGGCTTCTTTAACTTCGGTGAGAAAATCTGGTTCTGGTTTGGTATGACTTTCCTAGGCTTAGTCATCTCAGGATCTGGTTTTGTGCTCGACATGATTGTTCCATTCATGGAGGTTCAATACATTCGTGGAACCATGCAGCTGGCGAACATCATTCACAGCACAGCCTCAATCTTGATGACTACGATGGCTATGGGTCATATCTACATTGGATCGATTGGTATGCAAGGTTCGCTCGATGGTATGAAGAATGGTTACGTAGACGCTACCTGGGCTAAAGAACACCATGAAATCTGGTACAACAAGGTTAATAAATAAGGACAAGGCCATGAAAAAACTCATTGCTTTTATGCTCTGTACATTTGCAAGTGCATCAGTGTTTGCTACTCTGCCGCCACTTACACCAGAAGCCAAAGCAGCTGATGATCTCGCAAAAGCTAAAACAGCTTATGCAGGTCGAGTAGGTGCTTTTCAGTTATGTCAGGCAATTAATAAGGTGGCTGATCAATACCGTGTTCCTGGTACTCCAGCACCAGCAGCTTGTGTGGCTCCGCCACCATTTGTTGCGCCGGGTGCACCAACAGCAGCAGCGCCAGCAGCAAAGTAATTAGTCGACTAGCAACTCTTGATGTAAGTAGCGTTTAGCTGCTTGGGTCTGGGGATCGGCAAAGAAGGGACCTACGGGTCCCTTTTCTTTTATCTGGCCTTGATCAATGAAGATGATGTACTCAGCGATTCTTTGTACTTGGGCAAGTTGGTGGGATGTAAAGATGACGTCCGAGCCTTGAGACTTAAATTGACGAATGATCTCTTCAACTTGCTCTGTGGTGCTTGGATCTAAATTGGCCGTAGGTTCATCTAGCAAAACTAAATGAGGCTTTTGCAAAATGACTCGACCTAAGCAAATCTTTTGCCTTTCACCTGCCGAGAGTTTGTGTGCAGGACTGTTGGCAAGATGACTTAAGCCGATCTGCTCCATCACCACATCAATAGCCAGAGAATTAATTGAAGAGTCTGAGTCTTTCACCATCGCAATATTAGTTCGTGCTGAGGCTTTGATCATTGGCGTATGGTGCAATACCAGAGATGATTTTATTGAGCCACTTGAATGGGTAACAGTACCTGAGTCTGGTTTGATTAGGCCATCAATTAATTTTAGGAAAGTCGTTTTACCAGCACCATTAGGTCCAATGCAAGCGCAAATACGATCTGCAGGAATGACTGCATGAGGGATGTCTAAGATGATGCGTCCATTACGTTTAACAATGACGTCTTTGAACTCGACAAATTGTTTGAATTGTTCGGAATGATTAACCATAGCGACGCTCCGCAATTTGGCGAACTGCAAATGTAAAGAGATTTGCCAGTAAAACAATGCCCAACAGAACAATGCCTAAGGCAAGCGCTAAGGGGAGATCGCCTTTACTGGTTTCTAGGGCAATTGCTGTTGTCATAGTGCGGGTAGATTGATCAATATTGCCGCCGACGATCATGACTGCACCGACCTCAGAAATGGCTCTGGCCAGTCCTGCTAAAACTGCAATCGTAAGAGAAAAGCGGCAGTCCCAAACAAGCCATTTGAGGGCAGAAAGTCTAGGTAGGCGAAGGGCCATAAAGGAATCCCGGTGAATTCTCCAAGAATCCTCCAGGATTTGACGGCTCAGAGCAGCAATTAAGGGGGTTGTGAGCAGTGTTTGGGCTAGGATCATGCCCTTGGGTGTAAAAAGCCATCCCCACACTCCTAAAGGCCCTGTTCTGGAGAGCAGTAGATAGACAATGACGCCAATAATCACGGTTGGGACGCCCATGAGGGTATTTAAGATCAGCGTAATGGTTTGCTTGCCCTGGAATTCCTCTGTAGCTAATAGGGCGCCAATGGGAAGTCCTAGTAAGGTGCCCAGTAATAGAGCGCTCAAACTGACCTGAAGCGAGACCAGCACAATGCCAATAACTCCAGCATCTAAATGCAAAAGTAATCTGAAAGCATCCTGAAAGGTCATCAACATGGGCTAGATTCTAGCAAGGGGATGGCAAAATGGCATGAATGCACACAATTTCTCTTTTTTGCACTCATGGCTGAAGTCATTTGCCTCTGTAATGAGGTCCTCGATGTTGATCTTCGCGAATATCTCGATGGGCATCCGATCGATTCGATTGAAGATTTGCGCGAGCAGGCCTCTATTTGTAATAAGTGCATGCAGTGCCAAGAATTAGTTGAGGGTGAAATCTATTTGGCGCGGGTGCGACGACAGCGCGCTGCAGGACAGTTTTGATGACGCTAGTGCAATTCGGTCGCTTTAGTGTCATGACCATGAATGTCCACAAAGGACTATCGCCTCTACATAGAAAATCTACGATTTATGAGTTGCGTCAAAAAATGCGCAGCCATCATCCAGACCTGCTATTTCTACAAGAGCTTCAGCAAGAACATCGTGGGCGGATCAGGAGATTTGGCCAGTGGCCGCTAACAGAGCTTACCCATTTTTTATCCGAAGACTTTTGGCATGATTGGCACTACGGTAAGAATGTTGAGTATCCAGACGGTCATCATGGCAACGCTATTCTCTCAAAGAGACCATTGCACAAGGGTGAAAACTATGACATCTCGGCCTATCGATTCGAGAGGCGGGGTTTGCTTCATAGCGTTACTCAGCTAGAAGGCAATGAAACGCCGATCCATTGTTTTTGTGTGCATCTGGCTTTATTTGAAAGAGGGCGAGAGCGTCAATTAGATGAAATTATTCGTTACATTGATTCGCTTGCAGAGGGTGGCCCAACTATTGTGGCGGGTGACTTTAACGATTGGCGCAATCGCGTGAGTGCCCCGATGCGCGCCGCTGGTTTTCAAGAGGTTTTTGAGGTGCTGACAGGTGCTCCTGCAAAAACCTTTCCCAGTGTGAAGCCTATGCTTCCCATGGACCGAATTTATGTACGAGGCTTAAAGATTCATTCAGCAGCAGTTTTGCATGAATGGCTAAAGCTCTCTGATCACTTGGGTATTACTGCTGAACTGGAAATCATATGAGCATATTAAATTTTCTACTGGGCTCTATTTTTGGGTTCTCTTTAATATGGGTTCCCATAATCCATGCGGTTATTGTGATTCTGTTTGGATTTAGATTAATTTCCGTGAGAAGACCAGTCGGTGTTGCGATTGCATGGTTTTTGATTGTTGTCTTATTTCCAATTCTAGGTATCAGTCTCTACATCTTGATTGGAGAACGCCCTGTAGGTCGCAAGCTCACGAGAAAAATTATTCGGATGGATAAAGAATACGCAGCTATCACGGCAGAGATGCGTCAGCACTATCAAGCCGATAAGTTGCAACTCCCAATCGAGGGTAGGGCTCTTAGCGTATTAGCAGAATCAAAAAATGGATCCCCTGTGATTGCTGGTAACAAGATCGAGTTATTTACGAGCTCACTAGAAATTCTGCAGGATTTCATTAACGAAATTAATCAGGCAAAAAAATCACTGCATTTAGAGTTTTATATATGGGCATTGGGTGGCGATGCTGATCGAGTGGGCGAGGCCTTAATTGCAGCGGCTAAACGTGGCGTGGTTTGTAAGGTGTTGCTGGATTCATTAGGAAGCAAAGACTGGTTTAAATCCAGCTGGCCTAATCGTTTTAGAAATGCCGGCATTCAAGTGACTGAGGCGTTACCAATTCAAATTGGTCGCTTTCAATTTCGTCGTGCTGACCTCAGGTTACATCGAAAAATATTTGTGATTGATAACACTGTCGTTTGGACTGGCAGTATGAATATGGTCGATCCGCGCACTTTTAAGCAAGACTCTGGTGTGGGTGAGTGGGTAGATGCTATGGTCAGAATTGAAGGCCCGGTTGCATCTCAGTTCGAGTTGACATTCTCTTTTGACTGGAGTGTTGATAATCCCAAGATCACCCATTTCAATGATGTGGCACCAACTCCTAGTCCGAACGAGGGACAAGTGCTTGCCCAGGAGTTTTCTTCTGGACCGGTGTATCGCGACGATATCTTGTATCAGGTGCTGCTCTCCGCAATCATGGATGCACGCAAAGAGCTCATCATTACTACGCCTTACTTTGGTCCAGATGATGGCTTGATTCAGGCGCTGATGGCAGCAGCCGGCCGTGGCGTGAAGGTAACTTTAATTGTTCCTAAATTGAACGATTCAGCGCTAGTCGCCTGGAGTAGCCATAGCTTTTATGCTGACCTGATGGATGCGGGTGTCAATATCGCTGAATTTCATGGTGGTTTATTGCATACCAAGAGTTTGCTCATAGATAAGCAAGTAGCAATTTTTGGATCGGTGAATTTTGATCAACGTAGCTTGCGTCTTAATTTTGAGATCAGCTTAATCGTCTACAACGATGCGTTTTGTGCCAAACTCGAGACCTTGATTGAGTCCTACTTAGCCCAATCTGATTTAGTTGATCCAATAAGTTGGGCTAAGCGACCACGTTGGCGTGTTTTGTTAGAGAACGCGGCACACTTAGCTTCACCTCTACTTTAAATCGCTCCTTGGCTACGCATTAACTCAATTTCGCTTGCGGCAATACCAAGCTCAGATAGGATTGCTTCCGTATGCTGCCCTACAGCAGGAATATCATCCATGCGGTATTCGAAGCTGTTATTGCTACCAGGCGGCAGCATTGCTGTAATGGGACCTACGGGTGATCCAACTTGTACCCAGCGCTCGCGTTCTTTGAGTTGATCATGATTCCACAAACCCTGCATGTCATTGAGTCGGGCATTGGCGATTTGAGCTTGATCCAGCTTTGCTATGACCTGCTCGGTAGTGAGTTTGCTAAAACACGCATCAATAATGGAAAGTAATTCATCGCGCTTTTCATTGCGTTTGAAGTTTTTATCAAAGCGCTCATCTTTGGCCAGCGCTTGACTCTCAAGCACTACCTCACAGAATAAAACCCACTCACGATCGTTTTGTAAGCCCAGCATGATGGTGTCACCATCGCCAGCTTTGAACGGTCCATAAGGATAGATCGTGGCATGAGATGCACCATTACGAGGAGGGGGCGTTGCACCCTCATAGGCATAGTAGAGCGGATAACTCATCCATTCACCTAAAGATTCGAGCATCGAAACGTCGATCGTAGATCCCTTGCCAGTCTTACCCCGTTGTAGTAGTGCTGCCAGTACATTGGTGTACGCATACATACCTGCAGCAATATCGGCAATGGAGTTACCGGCTTTGCTAGGAGTTTCTGGGGTGCCGGTAACGGATAAGAATCCAGCTTCACTCTGAATCAAGAGGTCATAAGCTTTTTTGTCGCGATAAGGACCATTATTTCCGTAACCTGAGATGTCGCACAAAATCAAACCAGGATTGTCTTTTTGTAAGAGCTCTGCAGTCAATCCCATCCGTGCCGCTGCACCAGGTGCTAAATTCTGTACTAGGACATCAGCCGTTTTGAGTAGCATCTTCAGTGCCGCTAACGCAGATTCTTGCTTGAGATCTAAGGTCAGGCTTTCTTTGGAACGATTGACCCAAGTGAAGTGAGAGGACATACCATTGACACGCTCATCATAGGCGCGGGCAAAGTCCCCGGCACCGGGTCTCTCCACCTTGATAACGCGCGCACCTAAGTCGGCTAATTGGCGCGTGCAAAAAGGAGCTGCAATAGCATGCTCTAGGGAAATCACGGTGATGCCATCCAAAGGACGAATACTCATGTCATTACTTATCTGAAAAACTGCATCAATCAAAAGATCTACAACATCAAAAGGAGCGTGGCAGGCCCAAAATATGCTCTGCAACGTAGGAGTAGATCAAGTTCGTGGAAATAGGCGCAACTTGATAGAGACGGGTCTCACGGAACTTACGCTCAACATCATATTCATTAGCAAAACCAAAGCCACCATGCGTTTGTAGACAAACGTTTGCCGCCTCCCAAGAGGCTTTTGCAGCTAAGTACTTTGCCATGTTGGACTCTGCACCACAAGCTTGATTGTTGTCAAATAGTTCGCATGCTTTAAAACGCATTAGATTAGCCGCCTCAGTCTCAATAAAAGCATCGGCAATCGGAAACTGAATACCTTGGTTCTTACCAATGGGGCGATCAAATACCACGCGGTCATTTGCATAACGACGTGCTTTATCTACAAACCAATAGGCATCACCAATACACTCGGCTGCAATGAGAACACGCTC
>ERZ1022785.10-NODE-10-length-34870-cov-20.863938_pt1 | contig 34870 bp, 36 predicted proteins | sample MGYA00521088_ERZ1022785 | MGnify/ENA primary metagenome ERZ1022785 (study PRJEB33162, sample SAMN09537587) | freshwater metagenome | isolation source: freshwater | place: Canada:Alberta | collected 2017-07 | study: EMG produced TPA metagenomics assembly of the... | reverse complement strand
AGCAAGATCACTTTGCAAGCTGACACACTCTATGACTTCGATAAAGCAACATTGAAGGCAGAAGGTCAAGCAACTTTAGACAAAATCGCTAGAGACTTAAGCAAAATCAAATTAGAAGTAATTATTGCTGTTGGTAACACTGATAGCGTTGGTACTGATGCATACAACATGGCTCTCGGCCAGCGTCGTGCTCAGTCAGTTAAAGCTTACTTAGTAAGCAAAGGTGTTGACGGTAGCCGTATTTATACAGAATCAAAAGGCAAGAGCAATCCAGTTGCAAGCAATGCAACTGCTGAAGGCCGCGCTAAGAACCGCCGCACCGACATCGAAGTTGTTGGTACAGCTGCAGTTAAGTAATTCTTTTTACTTGTAAAAAAGCCCGGTTCTGCCGGGCTTTTTTATTTCCGCTATATTCGTAATTCATTTATCTCAACGCGCTTACAGCGCCTTTATTCCTATGAACGTCGATCAATCTGAAATCGCTAAATTTAGCGCCCTAGCCCATCGCTGGTGGGATCCCCAAAGCGAATTCAAACCTTTGCATGCCATTAACCCCCTGCGCCTCAATTGGATCAAGTCTTTTGTTGATCTCCAAGGTAAGAAGGTTCTCGATGTCGGCTGTGGCGGCGGAATTCTGGCGGAGTCAATTGCCCAGTCTGGCGCTGATACTTGTGGCATCGACTTGTCTGAAAAAGCCCTTAAGGTAGCTGAGTTACATGCACTAGAGGTAGGCGCGACCCTCAAATACCGCTCTATTTCAGCTGAAGCGCTAGCTGAGGAAGAGCCAGAGCAATATGACGTTGTGACCTGCATGGAGATGCTTGAGCATGTGCCAGACCCTTCGTCTGTAGTTCGGGCCTGTGCAAAGCTGTGTAAACCAGGCGGCACCCTCTTTTTTAGCACCCTGAACCGCAATCCCAAGTCCTACTTATTTGCCATTATTGGCGCTGAATATATCTTGCGACTGCTCCCCAAGGGTACTCACGAATATGCCAAATTCATCAAGCCCTCTGAATTAGTCGCATTTACCCGTCACGCCGGATTAGAAATGCTTGGCATGAAAGGGATGACATACAACCCCATCACGCAAGTCTATAAATTAGGAGAAGATGTGGATGTGAACTATATGATTGTTGTGCGTAAATGAGTAGCGGGTTAGTAAGTCCTTACAAGGGCATCTTTTTTGACCTAGATGGCACTCTTGCCGATACGGCTCCAGACCTTGTCTCAGCTGCTAACCAACTCCTTACCGCTCGCAATCTTCCAGCTATGCAATATGAGGTATTACGTCCCCGTGCTTCAGCAGGGGCTCGTGGACTGATTAAAGGGGCATTTGGGATCGATACCGATCACCCTGATTTCATTCCACTTCGAGATGAGTTCTTCTCAAATTATGAAAAAGCACTCTTGGTCAACAGCATCATTTTTGATGGCATTGATCATTTACTAGATCAATTAGATGGCGCAAAGCTACCTTGGGGCATTGTTACCAATAAAAGCGAACGCTTTACCAATCCCCTAACTGAGTTAATGGGCTTACGCCACAGAGCAGCATCCACAGTCTCTGGCGATACAACCCCGCATTCAAAACCCCATCCTGAGCCTATCTTGCACGCTGCCAGACTCGCCAATATTGACCCGACTAAATCGGTCTATGTCGGCGATGACATTAGAGACATCGTAGCGGGCAAAGCGGCGGGTATGAAGACCATCGCAGCAGCCTATGGCTATTGTGGCTGTGAGGAGCCCCCAGAGGCCTGGGGCGCGGATTATCTCGTAAATCACCCAAAAGAATTGCTGAAAATCATCTTCCCGCAGTAGGGAGATAAAAAGATAATGAGCAATTTAGGAGTAAGCGCCTTAAAATAGAGTTTCCAATGCATAAACTCCGGGGTCGACATGGTTTCGACGTGGATTACAAAGCATCAAGGGCATACCGAGGACCCGTTATCTCGTAAATCAATGGGAATGTAATAACTGCAAACGACGAACGTTTCGCACTAGCCGCTTAATTGCGGTTGCCCCTGAACTGATTCTCTCTTGGGTCAGCTAGCGAAAGCTAGATCAGGGTCATTTACAAGAGATAAGATCATTTCATGTCACGGGGAATGGTTCGAAAACTTAGTGAATCGCCAGCGTGGAACATGTCAGTCTGTGACTAGCTAGCTAAATTAAATGATATGACTAAGTATGTAGAACTTGTTGTAGAGGATTTGCGGACGCGGGTTCGATTCCCGCCGACTCCACCATTTTGAAGTATGTAACAGTCCAACGCCACCCACCAGGGTGGCGTTTTTCTTAGCTGCTATTTTTTCTTCCCATTGATTGCATCAACGCTTTGGTGTCTTACCCACTATCTTCACCGCTCTCAAGAAATCAAAGTCAACGCCCTTGTCTGCTTGCGTGACTGTATCTAAGAATAGCTTAAGGTAGCCACGCTCTGCAGTGGGCTCTATTACTGGATTCTCTTTTGCACGCTTAGCCAACTCTTCATCGGAGACCAACAAACTAATCTCACGATTCTTCACGCTCAAGCGGATGCGGTCACCATTATGTACAAACGCCAGTGGCCCACCTACTGCAGCCTCTGGAGTCACGTGCAACACAATGGTTCCGAACGCCGTACCACTCATGCGCCCATCAGAAATTCGCACAATATCTTTTACGCCAGCACGAGCAAGCTTCATCGGAATCGGAATATATCCCGCTTCAGGCATACCAGGCGCGCCTTTGGGGCCAATGTTCTTGAGCACCAAAATATCATCTGCCGTCACATCTAGATCTGGTCCATCAATCCGATTGGCTAGGTCTTCACTGTTTTCAAACACAACAGCGCGACCCTCATGCTCCATGAGTTTTTCATTTGCTGCTGATTGTTTAATGATGGCGGCACCGGGCGCTAAGTTGCCATGCAACACTGCAATGCTGCCACGTGGATAAATCGGGTTATCAAACTTGCGCACTACATCTTGCCTAAAGCTTAGGGGAGCAGCATCAATCTCTTCACCTAAAGTACGACCCGTTACTGTCATCGCATCGAGTTTTAATAAAGGTTTAAGCTCACGTAGCAGCGTAGTCATACCACCCGCATCATGAAAGTTTTCCATGTAATGGTCACCAGAGGGCTTCAAATCTACCAATACTGGCGTCTCATCACCCATCTTATCGAGTGCATCCAAGTCAATCTCTAGACCCATACGACCAGCGATAGCGGCTAAATGTACGATGCCGTTAGTCGAGCCACCAATTGCCAATAAAACACGCATCGCGTTTTCAAAAGCGTCTGCTGTTAATACCTTATCAATTGTTAAGCCGTCTTTTGCCATTTGTACAGCGCGAGTACCCGTCTCCTCTGCAATCCGAATTCGATCGGCAGTGACTGCAGGCGGTGTTGCGCCACCAGGCACAGTCATACCAAGGGCTTCAGAAATACAAGCCATCGTACTGGCAGTACCCATGACTGAGCAGGTACCTACACTAGCTACTAGTTGGTCATTCACTTCATCTTTTTCAGCTTCGTCAATTTCACCAGCGCGGAATTTTCCCCAATAGCGACGACAGTCGGTACATGCACCCACACGCTCACTTCGATGGGAACCTGTCAGCATAGAACCGGTAATCAACTGAATTGCCGGAAGACCGGCGGAAGCAGCGCCCATCATTTGCGCAGGTACAGTTTTATCGCAACCACCAATCATTACTACCGCATCCATCGGCTGAGCTCGCAACATCTCTTCCGTATCCATTGACATCAGGTTACGCAAGTACATGCTAGTAGGAGCAGCAAAGCTTTCATGAATCGAGATAGTGGGGAAATCCATCGGCAAGCCACCAGCCAACATCACGCCCCGCTTTACAGCCTCAATCAGTTGCGGCATGTTGCCATGACAGGGGTTGTAAGCACTCCCAGTATTAATAATGCCAATGACGGGACGATCCAGAGCGCTATTGGTATAGCCAGCACCCTTGATAAATGCTTTACGCAAAAACAAGGAGAAGCCTTTATCGCCATAGCTGGTTAAGCCCTTACGCAAACCACTCTCTATGGGCTGCTTTTTTTCTTTATCTACATTGCTTGTCATAAATCATTCTTTAACTTAAAAATAAATGGTGCTTACTCAGCTTTGATATCAGCTTCTCTAATGACTTTTTCCCAACGCTTCACTTCAGTAGCTAGCAATTCAGCTGATTTCTTGGGCTTGGTTGGCGCTGCAGCATAAACACCTTGCTTCAGAAATGCTTCCTTCACCTCAGGATTGAGTAATAGTTTAGCGATAGCACTATTCAACTGATCAACGATAGGTATGGGTGTACTGACTGGCGCTAGAACACCAAAGGTAGAACTCACTTCCAGAGTGGGCATACCAGATTCAGCAGTCGTAGGAACATCAGGCAACATCGAAATACGTTTTGCCGTTGTCACCGCTAAAGGACGTAATTGCCCAGCGTTGATAAACGGCAATGCAGCAGGAACCGTTTCTACCATCATGTTGACTTGTCCTGCAACCAAATCGGTCATGGCTGGGCCACTACCCTTGTATGGCACGTGCGTGATTTTGAGACCCGCTTCTTTTTGGAAAATTTCCGCACCCATTCTCTGTGGTGCACCCGCGCCTGAAGAGGCGTAATTTAATTTGTCTGGATTGGCTTTTGCGTAATCCACTAAACCCTTTAAGGTTCTTACAGGAACATTGGGGTTCACTACCACCACCAAAGGCACAGAACCCACAATCATGACTGGAGTGAAATCCTTCAGAAGATCGTAACGTAACTTGCCCTTTTCAAGCGTTGCCATAGTGGAATGTGAGGTGACTGCGCCCATCAATAAGGTGTAGCCATCTGGATTTGCTTTAGCCACCGCTTCGGCACCGATATTGCCACCAGCTCCACTGCGATTCTCAACCAACACTTGCTGACCCAAAGAGTCGCCTAAATTCTTGGCTAGAATTCGTCCAATGACATCGGTAGCCCCACCAGGAGGATAGGGCACGATGAGTTTGATTGGCCTGTCCGGATAAGCGGCATGCACCAAACCAGAAAAGCTCAGGATGAGGGTTGCCTGGGCGATAGAACGGCAAAGCTTACTCAATCGAAAAGTGATCATTTTTGTCTCCAAGTCACAGTTTTATATTTATGCTCTCAATATACTAAACTTCACAATCACATCCATTTAAGCTAGCTGAGCTCAATTCCACATCTTGCCAAGGACCGTTATGTCAAACATTCAACCTTTTCACCTGGCTTTTCCTGTAGACAACCTGGAAGCAGCTCGTACTTTTTACGGCAGCACCTTAGGCTGCGCAGAAGGTCGTAGCTCCGATGAATGGATTGATTTTGATTTCTTTGGACACCAATTAGTTGCCCACCTAGCACCTGAAGAATGCAGTCATGCAGCCTCAAATGAGGTTGACGGACATCAAGTTCCCGTAAAACACTTTGGAGTGGTACTGACGATGCCAGATTGGCATGCATTAGCCGATAAATTAAGTAGCAGCGGCATGAAGTTCATCATTGAGCCGCAGATTCGCTTTAAAGGAAAAGTGGGCGAGCAAGCCACCATGTTCTTTCTCGATCCCGCTGGTAATGCTTTGGAGTTCAAGGCATTTGAGGATCCCAGCCAGCTATTTGCTAAATAATTGGCCGAGATAGAAAAACTGACTACAAGCTATTTACCGCATCAGAAAAACTGGTAACTCATACCCGCCTGAAAATTGATGGGTGCGCCAGCAAAAATCCCATCAGGACTTCTACTGGAAATATAGCGCTTGTTTAACAGGTTATTCACCACACCAAATACTTTCAAACTTTTATTGATTGCATAATTCGCACTCCAATTAACAGTGGTGATGGCAGGAATTTCCCCCAGAGTCCCAATGGAGTTTGGTAAAGCAGTATTTGCCGAATCAGCAAATTGAGACGATAAGTAATTCAGACTAACTAAAGTGTTGAGGCCATTTTTCTGATAGCTGACACCTAAATTCGATACCAACTCTGATGTGTATGGGATACGGTTTCCATCTTTTCCCATAGATGAATTACCAACAAATTTAGCGACAGGAATGTAAGTCAGATTCCCATTCAGACCCCATCCGGATTGAAGTGCATAAGCTAAAGATAATTCCATACCCTGATGTAAGCTCTTGCCACCGTTTGCTTTGGTAATACCCGCAGCTAGACTTTGATTGACGATTTGATTGCTAAAGTTCATGCTAAATATTGCCGCATCATAGCTGAACCCATTATTGACACCCCGTAGACCGAACTCGAAGTTAGTTGATCTCTCAGGATCCAATTGCTGATCCACGCCTTTTTCACTAATGGCAGTTGCTAATTGAGCGGGCGCAAATCCTTTATATACGCTTGAATAAAGCTGTAATTCTGGAATCAGTTGCCAGCTTGCTCCAATTTGCGGCACAGTTTCTAAATTCTTTGCGCTACCTGAGATTTCAGTCAGGACATTATTTCGAGACTGGTTATAACTTTCAATGCGCAACCCCGGAGTAACTGCAAAGTCTTTTGATAGCAAAAATCTATTTTGTGCAAACAGGGCCACTGAATTGGCTTTATTTTCCTCATGACTGGATACTCTGCCAGACTTAGCCAGGCTTTGGGATGCCACAAGCTGGTTTGATTGCGTCTCAGTATGCAAGCGCAGTCCGAATTCAAATTCGTTACCTATGCCCATTGCCTCATAAGCATGAGTCACTCGTGAATCCACTCCGAGCATTTGAAATTCACGATTACGCCCAAACATACAATCATTGCTACCATTGCAAAGAGTAAAACTAGTTTTATCCGCAGTGCGACCACTGATGGCTTGACGCCAGTAATCTCGGTCCAGGCGACTCCAATACAGCAAGGTGTTCATTTTTGTTCCAGTACCAAGCTCCCAAGAGTGATTCAGATCTACAGCATTTCTCTGCGTAACAAAGTAATCATTAGGAGCAGGGTTTCCTGAAAATCGAGCGTCATATTGATTTGGTCTCAAGCCAACATATGAGGTATTGATATTGTTGTCATAGTGGGTATATTTGAGGCTTAGCCATTGGTTTTGATCAATGGCCACCCCACCCTTGAAGAGAATGTCGTACATCCTGAAACCATTACCTTGGTATCCATCACTCTCTGACTTAATGATATTAATGCCTGCGATAGCTCCATTACTTTCCGACTTACCGCCGGCCTCAATTTGAGCAAATTGGTAACCATAGTTACCCGCTTTTCCAGAGAGCTTAAAGCCCTCCTCTGGAGTCTTGGTGAGGTAATTAATAACCCCACCAATATTAGACGGGCCATACTGCAAGCCTGATGCCCCCTTTAAAACTTCAATGCCACTCATACGATCAACGGGCGGGCTGTAATAAGAAGCGCTAGAAATAAATAGGCTAGGATGAATAGGTGCACCATCCTCCAGCAACAATACCTTCTGACTGCGACTAGGATTTAGCCCACGAATCCCAATATTAGGAATAGAGCCTAAGCCACCTTCATCACCCCGGATATTGATACCCGGAATAGTTTTTAGGGCATCCTGAATGGATAAGGGCTGAAGTAACTCCAGCTGCTTTTGATTAATTACGTCGACTGTACCCGGAATTTTCGAACGCGCATTTTCCTCGCTGCCGACAATATCCATTCTTGGTAAATCTATTTCCTTAGCCTGAATACACGGGCTCAAGGAACACCCACAAATCAAGGCCAAGCGTAAAGCCCAGACTAATTTTTTTTGCTTCATATGCAATCTCCAGTGATAAAAACATCAAATCGCTGGCTAATCGCATATCAAAATACTTTTGCTGGCTAATAAATTAGTACGTTGTTATTTAGTCAAAATGAGCTTCTTTAATTTAGTAATTCTTAAAACATATCTTTCGCCATCATGGATGATGACAACGGTTTTCTCTTTGCCAAACAAAGTCGTACTGGCAATCACCTTATCTAAGCTCAATTGAGGATTTACAAAATCTGCTGTCGAGACATTTAACTCTGGTTTCAATTTAAGTCTCTAGCCTGAAGTGGATCGGGAGATGGTAGCAGTGAGATATGGTCTGATCCTGAGACTCTAGAGCAGAAAATTTCCACTGTCTAACACCGTCCATGGCGGATCTATCGAGTTTTTCATAGCCAGAACTTTTAGCTAACTGAACACTTTCCACATCCCCTCGCTCATCAATACATAACTTGAGGTGAACGGCCCCTTGCTCACGCATACGCCTGCTTAAGAGGGGGTAAATCGGTTTTGGATTTAAAAATATGTCTCTATCACGAAAGGTTTTCACTGCTGGAGACGATATTCTCGACTCATGATTACTTTGGTCCTTCGCAATCGTTGATGCAAGATAACTATGAGTAGTATTGATGTCCTGAGTTTGTTTTGATACTTTGGATACAGCGCGATGATCAAGCGAGTCCCTCAAACTGAGAGGGAGCCTTTCTGGTGCAAAAGTCTGCGAAGTCTTCTGTTGAAATATTCCCACCCCAAAAATAATAGAAATATGCACCCCAATTACCCAAAGAGGGATGAGCTTAGACGCACTAATCTTTAATTTTTTTCCTATCAAGAAACAAAGCCCTTACATACATCAACTCAATAATAAATGATGATAATCATTCTCATTTATTTTATTAGATGTTCTGCCGGCCAACAACCCCATTAAATTAAAAGGCCCGCAGGCTTAAAGGGCATTCAGGGAGTTCAATAGTTGAAGCTAATACTTCTGATGAATTTGTAAGCGCCAGAGTGAAGTGATTTCAGCTGCTCTTGCAAAATGAAGAGAGTCCGATTCATCAAATGCCTTCGGATGTTTTGGTTTGGTGTCAATGCGTTCAAGAACAACTAATCCGGCATCTTCAATCCAAGAGAGCAACTCTTGTCGGGATCTGAGCTCAAGATGTTCAGCTAAATCAGACAGAATCAACCAGCCCTCACCTTGGGGTAGCAAATGATCTTTCAATCCCGCTAAAAATCCTTTGAGCATCTGACTTTCTGGATCATAGACCGCATGCTCTAATAAGGAGCTGGGCCTTGCAGGCACCCATGGCGGGTTACAGACAATTAATGAAGCCTTTCCTGCTGGAAATAAATTGGCCTTCACAATGTCTATTTGAGAACCCAAGTCCAAGAGTGCAATATTTTCTTTGGCACATATAAGCGCTCGCTCATCTTGATCGGTGGCAACAATTTTTTGGACATCTCGCATGGCCAAAATAATCGATAGCACGCCAGTACCTACGCCAATGTCAAAAGCTGTGGACGCCCCATCAAGGGATTTGGGCAAAGGGGCGCTACAAACTAACTCAATGTACTCGCCGCGAACGGGTGAGAAAACGCCATAATGCGGGTGAACGTAAATTGGCTCGCCATTTTCATCAGCCAGAATAGGCAATCCATTCTTGCGCCACTCATAAGCGCTAATCACGCCTAAAAGTTCACGTAAAGAAACTACATAAGACTGATCAACGATGCCATATGCCTCTACACATGCTTGCGTGATATCGGGCGCACGACGTAAGGGGATAGTGTGATCCGCATTGCATTGAATTAACAACATCCCCAATATTCGGGCACGCTGAGATTGAATCAGGCGGTGTTGATTAAAAATATCTTTTGCTGTTTTCTTGGGAGTGGCATCAGTAGACTTATCCACCCTCTTGCCGGCACGCTTTGATTTTTTTGATGGTTTATCTATACGTCGAACTAAGGCCTGCAATAGCTGTCGGGCATTTTGAAAATCACCCTTCCAGAGAATAGCTGTACCTTCACATGCCAAATGATAGGCATCATCCGCCGTTAATGTATCGTCGGCAGTCACCACTTTTTTATGTGCTGCGATGCCATTTTCAGAATGCCAAACTGCTTTACAGTTCTGGCCACCCTCTTCCCAGTGAATGGAGCCGCCCTGGTTCATGAATTACTCAGGAGGGTGTTCCTCGGGATTGACATCTAAGGCGATCAAAAACCGAGAGACCATGTTGTAAGCTGCCACTACAGTGACAAGCTCAACAGTATCGGTATTACCCAAAGTAGCCTGCAAACGCTTCATCAGAGCGCTATCCACCTGAATATTGCGCGTCATCTGAAACGTGAGTGCTACAGCATCATTCTCTACAGCAGAGAATAAGGTGCTAGGAAAACTTGGCTGGCCAATTAAACGCAGTGCTTGAACTTGCTCTTCAGTACCACCTGCCTTGATAAACGGCGGGGCATGGTGAAAAAACTCATATTCAGCGCCATTAAGAACAGCCACCCCGCACATCGCAAGCTCACGCAGCTTCGGATCTAAGGAAAGGTTATTACGGATCTCGCCCACAAAATGATTCCATCCCTCGGCGATAGGGGTGCTATGTAAAAGCATACGATCCAAATTAATGAACTGACCACCACGTCTTTTACGAATAGCTGCCACCAACTCAGCAGGCTCAGCCAAGTCCATCGGCTGATAAGGAATTAAACGTTCACTCATATCCATTCCTTATTGTGTTTCTTTAATATTGTTTTCAATCACAAACTTGCCCCATACCGCAATTTGCTTGCCGATAAAGTCACGTAAAGTTTCTGGGTTGCCTGCCACAATTTGAATCCCTTGAGACTTGAGTTTCTCTGATACGGCAGGTGTTTTTAATGCTTTGGTAACAGCTGTATTCATGGCATTCACAATTGCTGGTGGGGTTTTGCCTGGGGCCAATACTGCCCACCATGCTGGCGCATTAAATCCAGGGAAACCACTTTCAGCAATCGTTGGCACATTCGGTAACTCAGGGGATCTTTTAGCGGTAGTGATGACTAAGGGAATAACACCGCCACTATCAACATGGGGCTTGACTAGGAATTCTGAACCAACAGCTAATTGAACTTGGCCACCCAGAACATCTTGCATCAATGGGCCTCCACCACGGTATGGAACGTGATTCCAATCAAAGCCTGCTTGCTTAGCCAAACGCGCCATAGCTAAATGACCCAAACTACCAATGCCAATAGATCCATAGCTAAATTGTTTGCCAGCCTTAGACTGGTCTACCAACTGCTTAAAGCTGGTGATCCCAGAATTCTTACTCGCGACCAATACCATCGGTGAAGTACCAATTAAGGTCACAGGCGCAATATCTTTAATCGTGTCGTACGGGAGCTTATCTTTAAGGATTGGATTGACACCGTGCGTGTCAAAAACCACTGCGAAGGTGTAACCATCAGGATCTGACCTAGTCATCGCAGCAGTGCCGATCACACCAGATGCCCCGCCAATATTTTCAACAATCACGTTTTGCTTCAATTCTGCCTGCAAAGCCGGAGCCAAGGTACGCGCCACTTGATCCACAGAGCCACCTGGCGGGAAAACAGCAATCAGGCGAATCGGTTTTTGGGTAGGCCAAGCGCCTACACCCGCAGTTTGAGCGCTAGCAAAAGAAGCAGCGAACATCATAAATAAGCCAAATAAAAGGGCTTTTTTAGTTATTTTCAAGTAAATCGGCATGCATCATCTCCCTCTATTAAGACTGCAAGATTACCACCCATCCTCGCCGCTTGTTTGATAATAGATGTCGGAGCAAGATGAGATTACCTATGAAACCAATTTTGAACGTGGCCGCCTACTTATTTGTCAGTCTTGACAATTTAATTGAGCTACGCGCCAAGATCCTAGATGAGTGTAATTCTAGCGAGTTAAAGGGCACCATTCTCTTGACTGGTGAGGGTATCAATATGTTCTTAGCTGGCAGCGAACCCAAATTACGTGGCTTTCTAAATTACTTGCGCCAGGATCCGCGCTTTGCACCCCTTCAAACCAAAGATAGCTGGTCCGAAACGCAGCCCTTCAAGAAGATGCTGGTCAAAATTAAGAATGAAATCATTCGAATGAATCACCCAGCGATTCGTCCAGAAGAGGGTCGCGCAAACTTCATCACACCAAAAAAATTACAAGAGTGGCTTGATCGCGGTACAGATGATTTAGGACGCCCAGTAGTCATGGTGGACACACGTAATGCTTTTGAAGTTGAGTATGGGACTTTTGAAAATGCACTGCATTTTAATATCGAGAAATTTACAGAATTTCCAGATGCAATTTCAGCTCATAAAGATGAGTTAGCGGATAAAACTTTAGTGAGCTTTTGTACCGGCGGAATTCGCTGTGAAAAATCTGGGCTCTACATGCGTGAGATCGGGATGCAACACAGTTATCAGCTAGAGGGCGGCATACTCAAGTACTTTGAAGAGGTTGGCTCCGCACACTACACCGGCACCTGCTTTGTATTTGATGAACGGGAGGCGCTAGAACCTAACCTAGACACCATCCCACTTGAGCGCTCAATCCGAAAAAAACAAAGCGCGTAGATGCCAAGGGTATTAGCCTGACTTACCCACCAAAGTCATGTGCTCAACAAAAGGTGGTTTTGCAAAGAATGGGCCAACAATGGCTCGCCAATCAGCAAATGCAGCAGATCCTCTAAAGTCGACTGTATGGTTCTCCAAGGTATCCCAGTAAATCAGCAATAAATAACGGGCAGGACTTTCAATGCTGTGATTCACCTTGAATCCACGAAATCCTTTAGCTTTGCCAATGACGGTATTGACGCCACGCAAAATGGCCTCCTCAAACTCAGCGCCCTTAGTTGGGTCAATTTCTATATCGCAGTGCTCTAAAATCACGGTGCTTCCTTTTTAAAAAGTATTTCTATATCAATAGTAAAATTCATTTATAAAAGAAGCTTAATCTAAAAAAATATCTGGGCTCGAGACATGTCTAATACCCTCCATCGGCAAATGCCGATTTTTTTATCTGCCCTAATTTTTTCCAGCATGAGCTTAGTAGCGACTTTCAATGCTGCAGCGCAATCAACACAGAGCTACCCCAACAAGCCAATTAAGTTAATCGCTCCAGTAGCGGCAGGAGGCGGTCTAGATAATCTTGCGCGCAAGGTGGCCGAACGATTATCTAAAAATCTAGGGCAACCCATTGTGGTCGAGAACATCGGTGGTGGTGGTGGAACAATTGCTGCACAGACAGCTTCAAAAGCAAGTCCTGATGGTTATACCCTCATGATCTCCTATGTTGCAACCCATGGCACAAACCCAGCTGTTCGCAAATTACCCTACGACGCTATCAAAGATTTCACACCAATCGGCATGATTGGTGCTACCCCCAATACCCTGATCATCAACCCCGACTTACCAGTAAAAAACTTGAAAGAATTTATTGAGTACGCCAAAAAAAATCCAGCGAAAATCAGTTATGGCTCAGCGGGACCCGGAACACTTACCCATCTTGGCGTAGAGCAGTTCAAGCTTGCTTCCAACATCTTTATGGTGCATATACCTTACCGAGGTATAGGCCCTGCCTTTACTGACCTACTAGCCGGACAAACACAGGTCATGCTGCCAACGCTGTATGCCGCTATGCCGTATTTGAAATCGAATCGCGTCAGGGCTTTGGCAGTAACTGGTCAAAAACGAAGTACAGCAGATCCTAGCATCCCAACCTTTAAGGAGCTAGGTTACAACGGCTTTGATGGTCAACAGTGGTATGGAGTCTCAGGACCGGCAAACCTACCTGACCATATTGTTAAAAAACTCAATGTCGAATTAAATAAGGTATTGGCCGCACCAGAATTTGCTGAGCAAATGGCAAATGAAGCAATGACGCTGATGCCAATGTCTCCGCAACAATTTGAAAGCTACATTAAAGAAGATATTGCACGCTGGACTAAGGTTGCCAAACAACGCAATATTGAGTTGGAATAAATTCAGTTACTAAGTTACTCACTCTCACTAAATTCAATACTTACAGAAATAGGAAACAACATGTCCCACGCTATCCAAGCAGCAGCCGATCTCAATGCGCCACCAGTCACTAAAATATTGGCTGAGTTTGTTACTTCACACGCCAGTCAAGGCTGGAGTGCTGAGGTGGACCATGAGGCGCATCGCACCTTTTTAAATTGGCTTGGATGCGCAATTGGCGCAGCTAATCACGAGAGCGTTGAATCCTCATTGGCTGCTATCCGCGAATTTCAACCAGCACCTCAGGCGAGTATTCTTGGCCGAAAGGATCGCGTTGACATGGGTGGCGCAGCGCTCATCAATGGCATTAGCTCGCATACCTTTGACTTTGATGACACGCATCTCAAAACGGTGATACACCCTGCAGGACCTGTTGCTTCTGCCATCCTCGCTTTAGGTGAACATACCAATGTCACAGGTCGTCAAATAATGGATTCACTCGTTTTAGGGATTGATGTTGCTTGCCGTGTTGGTAATGCTATGTATCCAGACCACTACCATCGTGGCTGGCATATCACTGGCTCTACGGGCATGCTGGGCTCTGCTGCAGCTTGCTCACGTCTAATGGGGCTAGATCTCCAGAAAACCACTATGGCATTGGGCATCGCAGCATCACAGCCGGTGGGTATGCGCGAGCAATTTGGCACGATGACAAAACCCTTTCACCCAGGCGGTGCTGCACGCGCAGGACAACTCTCTGCTCTATTAGCAAAGCATGGCTTTACTGCTAGTCCTAAAGCTTTAGAAGCGGGTCGTGGCTATATGCAAACCGTTTCAACTAAATGTGACTGGTCAGAGATTGATCGAGAACTTGGTAAATCATTTGAGATTTCGTTGAATACCTACAAGCCATTCGCTTGTGGAATTGTGATCCACCCTGCCATTGATGCGTGTGCACAACTCAAAGCACAGGGGGTTAAAGCAGAGGAAGTGGAACGTATTGAACTACGCGTCCACCCACTCGTTCTTGAATTAACTGGCAAGAAAACACCTAAAGATGGTCTAGAAGGTAAATTCAGTGTCTACCATGGTTGTGCCGTTGGCTTAATTTTCGGTCAAGCAGGTGAAGGTGAATATGCCGACGATATTGTCAATCGTCCTGATGTAGTTGCCTTACGCGCAAAAGTAAACGCCACAACTGATACCTCTATTAGCGAAGCATCGGTGGACGTCAAAGCGATTCTGAAGGATGGAAGAGAAGTCCACATCTTCGTTAAAAATGCAATTGGGTCTGTTGAGAATCCAATGAGCGACACTAATTTAGAGCAAAAGTTCACTAGCTTGACTGAGCCAGTGATTGGCAAAGAAAAAACTGCTCAACTTATTGCAGCATTATGGAATCTAGGAAGCGCACCCGATCTCAAGAAGATATTGAGTCTTTGTACTCCCGACTAACCCACCTTAAAGAAGAAACTAGTCATCATGGCCAAACTACCGAATATCGTCATCCTCGGAGATTACGAGCGCGCCCTGCGTCGCTTCTCTCAATGGGATCGGATAGAGCAAAATTCAAATCTCACAATTCATCATGAGCCATTGCGAGATGAGGCCTTGTATGAGGCAGTCAAAGATGCGGATGTCATTGCGATCGTACGTGACCGCTCCCCCTTTAACGAAGCCATGATTGCAAGGCTGCCAAAGCTCAAATTATTGATGTTCACAGGTAAGCGAAATGGCACGCTAGATAGCGCCGCCCTTCTTTCTCGCAATATTCCGATCGCCTGCACGCCAGGTGGCCCTTCAAAAGAGACTACTGCCGAGTTAACCTGGGCATTAATTTTGGGCGCTTCAAAACAATTGGTTCGCCAAAATAATCTCGTGAGCACTGGTGGCTGGCGCGATGAACTCTCCGTTCTACCCATGCTCTCCGGTGAGCGCTTGGGCGTTCTTGGTCTTGGCGCCATTGGCAGCGCTGTTGCTCGCGTTGGCAAGGCATTCGGCATGGAGATTGTTACCTGGAGTCCTAACATGACTCCAGAGCGCGCCGCACTTGAAAATGCAAGTTCCGTCAGTCTCGATGAATTACTACGCACATCAAAAGTAGTTACTATGCACTTAGTAGCAGGCCCAGGAACTAAAGGCCTCATCAGCGCTGATCAACTCGCCTTAATGCGCCCAGATTCCCTTCTGGTCAACACCTCGCGCTCTGCATTGATTAATATGTCCGACTTATGCGCCGCTCTCAAAAAAGGTTGCCCCGGCCAAGCTGCTGTTGACGTATTTGATATTGAACCATTGCCATCGAATGATCCCTTACGTAGCACCCCAAATTTATTAGCAACTCCCCACCTAGGCTTTATCGCGGAGCCTGTATTCAAAATGTTCTCTCAAGGGATTACTGAAACTCTGGAAGCATGGTTGGATCAAAAACCAGTGCCCCACCCATACCAGCCTTAACGCTTTTGAAAACACTTACTCCAACAGAATTATTTATTACCTTTAGCAAGATCGGCATGTCTGGTTTTGGTGGGGTGCTGCCATGGGCTCGTCGCACTCTGGTAGAACAAGACAAGGTACTCAGTTCAGAAGAGTTCAGCGCCATTCTTGGAATATGTCAGATTGTTCCAGGGCCCAATATTCTCAATCTGGCTGTCTGCATTGGTTCGCGTCTTTGTGGCGCTAAGGGCGCCTTTGCTGCAGCGCTTGGCCTAACTCTTGGACCAATCTGCATTGTGATGTTGCTAGCAGTCTTGTATCAGCATTACAGTAATTTAGAAAGCGTTCAAGGCCTACTCAGAGGCATCTCTGCAGTGGGCGTGGGATTAATTGCTTCCACCGGCATCAAAATGTTGCGTGATGAGTTTCAATATCCTGCAATGCTTTTAGTCGTAGCCCTGACTGTGACAGCCGCAAGCTACTTCCATCTAGGCCTTGGCTGGGTTGTTCTTCTTGTATCACCGCTTGCCTTGCTTTTAGCATTCAAGAAAGCTCGCAAGTAATGGGCATACTCTTCAGTCTATTCTTAAAGCTTTCTGCTTTTTCTCTGATTGCCTTTGGTGGAATCAATGCATTACTTCCTAGCCTCTTGGAGCTATCGGTTTATCAAGAACGGTGGATCGACCTACAAACTTTTGCTGATTACTTTGCGATTGCTCAAGCTGCTCCCGGCCCAAATTTTATGACAGTCACTCTGATCGGCTGGCATGTTGGAGGAGTCCTAGGAGCCCTACTGGCCACCTTTGCTATTGCCTGGCCATCATCTATTTTGGTCTACTTTGTACAAAGGCTGATCCTGAGTATGAATGACGAACAAAAAAAGAAGGCGATTCAGTACGCTGCTGCCGCACTGGCAATTGGCTTAGTGCTTTCTTCTGCGTGGCAGATTGCATTGCAAATCAATCGTAGCTATGCTGCTTATGGATTGACTCTACTAACTATTGGCTTGACAGTCTTTACCCGCTGGCATCCTTTATATTTGATTGCACTGGGCGCAGCCCTTGGAACAATGGGATTGATATGAAACTGACTTCACTTCTGAGAATGACTATTTCCGGCGCAGCGCTCTCATTGGCGCTGACTTCGCAGGCTCAAAATAGCTACCCTAGCAAATCCATTAACTTAATAGTGCCTTATGGTGCAGGCGGCAGTGCAGATTCTCGGAGCAGGCAACTGGCCCAGAAAATGAGTGTCATTCTCAAGCAAGCGATTGTAGTTGATAACAAACCAGGTGCTGGCGGAAATATTGGTACTGAGTTTATCGCAAGATCTGCTCCGGATGGCTACACCTTTGGCATGGGAAACTTTGCACCAATGGCGGTAAACAAAACGCTTTTTGGAAATTTAAAGTATGACCCAGAAACTGCGCTTACTCCCATCATCCTGATAGAAAAGGGTCCGCTAATTCTGGTAGTCAATCCAAATTCGCCATACAAAACCATTCAAGATATTGTTACAGCAGCTAAAGCAAAACCCGGAACTCTGACATTCTCTTCAGGAGGAATCGGTGGCAGCCATCAACTCTCAGCCGAGCTGTTTATGCAAAATGCTGGCATCCAAATGATTCATGTACCTTACAAAAGTGGCTCTGCTGCACTGACTGATTTGATGGCAGGTAACGTTGATATGATGTTTGATCAGATGTACTCTGCAGTTCCCAATATCAGAGCAGATAAATTACGTGCCATTGCTATCACCAGCAAAAAGAGGTCGCCACTCTTTCCAAACGTACCTAGTTTTGCAGAACTGTCTTACCCTAAAGTTGAAGTACTTAATTGGCAAGGATTTATTGCGCCTGCTGGTACACCTAAAGCCATTATCGACACATTAAATAAGGCGGCTAATGAAGCGCTTAAAGATCCACAACTCAGAGAGTTAATGCTCTCCCAAGGAAATGAAATTGGTGGTGGTAGCCCTGCCGATTTTGCAGCCCTCATTAAATCAGAAGCTGCAAAATGGAGTGCTGTAGTCAAGGCTGGAAATATTAAGCCCGAGTAAGCTAGATATGCACTCTTACTTCAGCGCCTGGTAAGTCAGAATACCCAAAAAGGTTAAGCAGAGTGAGCCAGCTAAATGTAAGAGCGCAGTACCTAGCGCCCAACTCACTTCGCCACGCTGCATAAAACCAACCACTTCAGCAGAGAAGCTGGAGAAGGTGGTGAGGCCTCCCAAAAATCCCGTAATAACGAATAGCTTCCATTCAGGGGAGAGGCTTTGGTTATTACCAAAAAAAGCTACGGCAATGCCGATGAAATATCCGCCAACCATATTAGAAATAAAAGTACCCAATGGAAGGGTTGAGGTAACACTGACTGTGACGAGATTAAAGCCCGCTCTTAGTAAAGCGCCAAGACCAGCGCCAAAAAAAATTGCAAAAATAGATAGCCACATATTCGATATTTATTGGATTGAAAAAGTGAGCATGCTAATAGAGCCCATTTCCACTCCATCAATTAGCACCTTAGGAGCCTCACCTTGCTCTTGTAGAGCAAGCGTATATAAAGCTGGCCAATAGTGCTCAGGAGTCGGAATAGATAAATGCGCAGCATCACCGCACTGTTCCCAATGAATTAAATTGTTGTGATGATTTGCATGCATCTCAGAAACAAAAAAATCATTGAACTTCATGGCCCATGGATAAGGTGTTGCATTGTCCTCCCAATGAATGGTACGCAAGTTATGCACAACATTACCGCTAGCTAGAATCAAGATATTCTCGTCACGCAAAGGTCGTAATTTTTTAGCAAGCTCATAGTGCTCAGTCGCAGACATGGAGCCATCTAGACTCAGTTGCACTACTGGTACATCTGCATTTGGATAAAGGTATGTCAGAACAGACCATGCCCCATGATCAATACCCCACTCGTTCTCTTCAAGCACTACCGGGACATCCAATAATTCTTTTACGCGGTCTGCGAGCGCTGGACTACCGGGCACTGGATATTGAATATCAAACAGGGCTTGTGGAAATCCACCAAAGTCATGAATGGTTTTAGGTTTGGTCATTGCTGTAACCCACACTCCGCGGGTTACCCAATGGGCCGAAATGACCAAGATGGCATCTGGGCGTTTAAGTGATTTACCCAAATTGACCCAAGCAGCTGTATAGCGATTGGGCTCAATGGCGTACATCGGACTGCCATGACCAGCAAATACTGCAGGTTGGCGATGGCTAGTCATTAATACAAATTAGCCGAATACGTAGCCAGTATGAGCCGCAACCAATGCAAACAAAATAGCCAAGCTAGTAGCCGCTGCCAACATCACGATCAAGGTGATGATTTTCTTATTCACTTCTTCTTTCGACTCTTTATGCCATTCGTTCATGCTAAACCCCTATTAAACAGATTATTTGATAGTGCAATTATCCACTATCGGCCGCGGCCAGCCTTGCGCATCATGGCTTTTCCACCCCCAAAGCCTGCCTGAGGCCTGCCGCCAGGACCAGACGGACCTTTTGGGGCTGGTGGACGGGCTGCTGGCTTAGCTGCTTTGGGCTTAGCGGGGGTCTTTGATTCAGGTTTTTTATCGTCAGTCACTTTTAGCTCCTATGGATATCATATCGTCATGATTACTGACTATTCTATCCAAGCCGTTGCCATTAATGCGATTCCTTTGATTTTTGCCATCACCATTCATGAGGCTGCCCATGGCTATGTAGCCCGTCAATTTGGTGACAATACCGCTTATATGCTTGGTAGAGTCACCCTCAACCCCATTAAACATATAGACCCGGTGGGGACGATACTGATCCCCCTGCTGTTGATTTTAAGTGGATCCCCCTTTTTAGTAGGCTATGCCAAGCCAGTACCAGTCAATTTTGGGCGTCTACGTAACCCCCGAATTGACTCTATCTGGGTAGCCTTAGCTGGCCCAGGCTCTAATTTCATCCAAGCCCTCATTTGGGCCATCTTCCTGATTATTCTCTTTGGTTTTGACGTGAATGAGCGATTCCTCTTAGCAATGGCTCAAGCAGGGATCACCTGGAATTTAGTCTTGCTGGTGTTTAACCTCTTCCCGCTACCCCCACTAGACGGTGGTCGTATTTTGGCGAGCTTATTGCCAGCACGACAATCCATCGCCTTTGGAAAACTAGAGCCTTACGGATTCTTTATTGTCCTGGCCCTCGTCTTTACAGGCGTCATTGGTAGTTTTTGGATGGAGCCCTTGACATCCTTTTTTAAGAGTGTTGTTTACTTTGTCACACTGCCCCTGCAAATGCTTTTCTGAAGTATTCTCAAAATTCGAATTCATCAGCAGTAACCCACTGACCTTACTGGAGCTTAATTATGAAACTAAAACAGGTAATTTTGGCCGCCATTGCCCCCGCACTAGTCGCTGGAACAGGCATTGCTTATGCGCAATTTAAAAAACCAGAAGACGCTATCAAATATCGTCAAAGTGCTTTTACTGTGATGGCCAATTCCTTTGGAAAAATTGGTGCGGTTGTTAAAGGCGAGGCACCATTTAATAAAGATGAAGTAGCAAAGAACGCGGCGGTTGTTGCCATGATCTCGACATTGCCATGGCAGGCTTTTGGTCCAGGCACTGAAGGCGGCAATGCACTTCCAGTCGTATGGTCAGATAACGCTAAATTTAAAGCAGCTGGAGAAAAGATGCAGTTGGCTGTTGCTAGCCTCAATACTGCTGCGCAGTCAGGCGATCAAGAGGCAATCAAAAAAGCTTTTGGTGCAGCTGGTGCTACCTGCAAAAATTGTCATGATGACTTTAAGAAAAAGTAATCAGTTGGTAATAAAGTAGCCAAGAGTTACCGCAATGAGGCTGAGTAGTAATAACGCAAAGCCTCTTTGCCAACTTCCATCCTTGGAAGCATGACCCAAGTCAGCAGAGAGATTGATTTCTGTTTTGCTTGGGTCAATTTCTTTATCGCCCACCAACATGGGCTTGATTAAATTCTCACCTTTGAATTTTTGGTAATACAGGATTGCGCACAGATGCAGTGCAATCAAAATAATTAAGACTATTTGATTCTGACGATGGATCGAAGTGAGTAGTTCAACTGTTCCACTGGAAATATATTTTGCAAAAGGTCCTTCGAAGGCAATATCGTCATTTGCAAACAGACCCGTTGCTGCTTGAAGACTAACTGAAAAAAGTAAAGCCAGAACAGATAAAGCGCCTAAGGGATTGTGCCCAAGCCCTGCTTTGGCCTTACCCATTAAGAAATGTATTAAGCCTTTTGGGCTAGGTACAAAATGAATAAAGCGTGCATGGTAAGAGCCGACAAACCCCCACAGGATTCTGAAGACAATCAAGCTGAGCACGCAGTAGCCAGAAAGCGCATGCCAACTCATGGCATTACCACCGATCTTGACAGTGACAAAACTCAGAATAATGCCGACTACCAAAAGCCAATGAAACAGTCGAATTGGCAAATCCCAGACACGGATGGTTTTTTTCATATCTAAAGCATAAATCACTACCCCCTTTAGAATAAGAAAAATTCATGAAAACTAGCCAAGCCTTTAAAACTCTGCTGCTCTACCGTATAGGCGCAACCCTGAGCTATCAAATCATGATGGTTGCAGTAGGTTGGCATATCTATGAGATTACCAATAGCGTCATTTCCCTTGGCTTGATTGGTCTTGCAGAACTCATCCCCTACTTTGCATTAGCCCTCTATGCTGGGCATGCAGTAGATCGCCATTCTCGAAAATGGATCGCTGCGATTGCCTGCACCTTCCATATTGGCGTTGCCTTATTTCTAGTTGCAATTGCACTAGGTTGGTTGGCGCCGCCCGTTCCCTTGATTTATTTAGCGGTCGCTTTTTTAGGCTTAGCTCGTGCACTATTGCGCCCTTCTTATCAGGCCATCTTTGGACAAATTATTCCCCGAGATCAAATGCCGCGCTATACCGCTTATGCATCCTCTGCATTTCAGATTTGCGTGGTAACCGGGCCGGGTCTAGGTGGGCTCATGATTGGATTTGCTGGGTTGGAGTGGACCTATGCACTCGCTGCATTGAGTGGCGCCATCGGCCTTTATGGAGTGAGCTTCATTCGCATCAAACATGAAAAATCAGAAGGCATGAGCAATGACTTCTTAAAAAGCTTTTTGGAAGGTTTCCATTACGTCCGAAAACACGATTTGATTGTCAGCATTATGTTGCTCGACATGTTTGCTGTACTGTTCGGTGGCGCAGTATCGATACTCCCCGCCTTTGTGAAAGAGGTTCTCAATGCTGGTCCTGAAACCCTGGGAATTCTGAGGGCAGCGCCAGCGGCTGGGGCTGTGATCACCGGTCTTTACTTAGCGCGTCGACCCCTACTAGAAAATTCTGGAAGACATTTATTGTTATCAGTCGGCGGCTTTGGAATTGCCATTATTGCCTTTGGGCTTTCTAACAATCTTTGGCTGTGTGCACTCTTCTTATTTATCTCTGGTTGCTTTGACTCTATCTCGGTAGTCATCCGTGGCAGCATTATGCAATTGACTACCCCAGATCAGATGCGCGGCAGGATCAGCGCAATCAATGGGATATTTATTGGCTCTTCCAATGAATTGGGCGCACTGGAATCTGGAATTGCAGCCAGTCTGATGGGACTTATTCCATCCATCGTATTTGGTGGAGCTGCAACCTTGCTAGTTGTCTTGCTGACCTACAAGCTTGCACCTCAACTCAGAAAACTCAATCTTAAGGATCTAACTTAGTTAATCTTAGTCAATCTGAGGCAAATCTTTTTGAATAATCTTCAGGCCTTCGCGCAAGGCCTCCTGATAGCGCTCTCGCTCTGCCCTCATGGTCTCTGCAGTCCAAGAATAAAAACCTTCACCGGTTTTCATGCCTAGCTTGCCACTAGCGATGCGATCACTTAAGCATTTGGCAATATCAGGGGAGTTATTGAGAGTCGGATAAATCGTTGCACCGCCGGCACCATGCACATCGAGTCCAGCATGGTCTCTCTGCATTGCAGGTCCTGCAGCGATATAACGAAAACCAAAGCCAAAACGTACGGCTTTATCGATATCTTCTAGGCTAGCAATCCCGGCATCGACCATCGCGAAGGCTTCACGGGACAAGGCGTGCTGTAAGCGATTTGCCAGGAAGCCTGGTAAATCTTTCTTCACGGTAACGGGAACCATGCCGCAAGCCGTCATCAAACGAGACAGGCTTTCGCCCACCATCGGCGAAGTCTTTGCACCGTAGACCACTTCCACGCAAGGTACTAAGTGTGCAGGCATGAAGAAATGTAAGCCAATCATTCGTGCCGCTGTTTTGAGTCCCGCTGAAATATCGCTAATTGGAAAGCTGGTGCTGTTACTTGCTAAAACTGCTTCTGGTTTTGCATATTGCTCTAGTTTGGCAAATAACTCTTGCTTGATATCTAAGCGTTCAGGTACGCACTCAATCACCAAATCGATTTCCGACCAATCTATTTCCTCTAAGGAACTAGCTGTTGAAAGTAAATGTAAGCGATGCTCATACCCAAGATCGATCATCGTGTTGGCAAAGTAATCCGGTAAAAGTGCACGACGCTCGGTAGTAGGCTCCATTACCTGAACCGCACAACCCCCGCGTGCACAAACCGCGGCTACATCAGCACCCATAGTGCCGCCACCAACGATGACGACCTTAGTTTCAGACGGGGTAAATAACATCTCAATTTCTCCTTCGGGGGCAAGATAAGGATCAAAATCCTCTTACAATGCCTTCATTATTCCAATAAAAAAGTAAGTGAGACATGATCCCAGTCAATTCAGTGCTGCAGGTCGGACAATTTCCTGAGGTAATGCAGGCGGCAGTTGACCGGCGCATTAGCCCGGTTCGCTTTCCTGACCTCAATGCCAATCTACCACCAGGCTCTTTTGAGAGTATTTTGATTCGCTCAAACACCCAGCTACCCGCCCAATTACTTGAGAAACTCCCCACTGTAAAGATGGTAGCTACTTGTGGTGTAGGTTATGACAATCTTCCACTCAATTACCTAAAGGCTCATGGAATCAAGGCCAGCAATACCCCAGGCGTTTTAAATGATGCGGTTTGCGAGCTGGCGATTGGCATGCTCTTTGGTTTATTACGTCGCATCCCTCAAGCGCATGAGTTTGTTAAAAGCGCTGCCTGGTCCAAGGGTCTATTTACCGTTACCACAACGCTTGCTGGCAAGCAGGTCGGGATTGCAGGAATGGGTCGCATTGGACAAGATCTGGCAAAACGCTTAGAGCCGTTTAAGGTGAATTTGGCTTACACCGGCCCAACCCAAAAAGATCTGCCTTACGAGTACTTTCCTGATATCCAATTTTTAGCGAAGGCGTCTGACGTCCTTTTTCTGGCTTGCCCTGCCACCCCAGAAACAGAAAAAATGATCAATGCTGAAGTCCTAAAGGCCCTAGGCCCACAGGGTTATCTGATCAATATTGCTCGTGGTAGCGTAGTGGATGAGACTGCACTTTTAGTTGCACTGCAGCAAAAATGGATTGCCGGGGCAGCGCTTGACGTATTTGAAAATGAACCCAATCCAAACCCAGAGTTCTTAAATCTCGATAATGTTCTATTAACTCCGCATATTGGCAGTGCAACCTCCGAAACGCGGCAATTGATGACAAATTTAGCAATAGACAACTTAGAAGCTTTCTATAATAAAAGACCACTTCTGACTGAAGTAAAAAATTAAAACGGAGCATGTATGACAATCACCTTACACCCCTCAACACTGCCTGCGGTGCTCTCACCTGTATTGACTCCGTTTAAAGCTGACGGTAGTCCAGATACACAAAAATTACTCAAGCAATGCCAATGGCTCGAAGCCAATGGTGTTGGCCAAGCAATCTTCGGCACCAATTCAGAAGCCAATTCCATTTCAGCCCCACAAAAAATGGAGGCGCTAACAGCACTCATTCAAGGCGGCCTGAATCCCGCCCATATGATGCCTGGCACTGGCGCCACTTCGATTGATGCCACCGTCACAATGACCCGTCATGCCGTTCAACACAAATGTGCCGGCGTGTTGATGTTGCCCCCGTTCTATTACAAAGATGTCACAGACGATGGTTTGTTTGCCTTTTATTCAGAAGTCATTCAAAAAGTGGGTGATGCTGGTTTACAAATTTACATCTACAACATTCCACCAGTTACCAAGATTAATTTGAGCCTCTCTCTTTTAGAGCGCCTTGCAAAAGCCTATCCAAAAACAATCGTTGGCATGAAAGATAGCTCCGGTGATTGGGCTTATACAGAATCCGTTATTAAACTATTGGCGCCCTCCGGTTTCCGCGTTTATGCTGGTAGTGAAGTCTTTCTCATGCGTACTTTGCACGCTGGTGGTGTTGGTTGTATCTCTGCTACAGCTAACGTAAACCCTAAAGCTATTGCTCAATTAGCAGCCCATTGGAAAGATGCTGATGCAGATCAACAGCAGACTGCTTTAGATCAGGTACGCTCTACATTTGCTCAATATCAAATGATTGCTGGCATGAAAACTGCAGTTGCACATTACAGCAAGGATTCAGAGTGGCTTCGGGTACGCCCACCACTCATGCAACTGAGCACAGATCAGCAAGCAAAGTTATTGGGTGAGCTACAAAAGATGAATTTCAGCATGCCAGGCCTTTAATTTAATAAATACAAAACAGGAGACAAAAATGAAACTTCTAAAAATAATTGCCGTATCTATCACGATGTTGTTTGGTACTGCACAAGCGCAAAACATTTCTATCGCAACCGGCGGTACTGGTGGCGTTTACTATCCAATGGGCGGAGGCCTAGCCTCAGTCTTATCCAAGCATGTACCAGGAATGTCAGCAACTGCTGAGGTTACAGGTGGCTCAGTTGATAACTTAAAACTCGTTGGCACCGGTAAATCTTACGTTGGCTTCTCAATGGCTGATGCCGCTAAAGATGCTAAAGACGGTGAAGATAAATTCAAGGGCAAGCCAATAGATTTGCGAAATTTACTCATTCTCTATCCAAACCAAATGCACGTTGTCACAGTAGAGTCAACCGGCATTAAAACTATGAAAGATTTAAAAGGTAAGCGTGTAAGTACCGGCTCACCTGGTAGCGCAACTGAAGTGATGGCGTTTCGTTTACTCGAGGCTGCTGGCCTTGATAAAGATAAAGATGTCAAGCGTGAGCGTTTGAGCGTTGCAGAGTCAGTCAATGCTGTTAAAGATCGTAAAATTGATGCCTTCTTCTGGGTTGGTGGCTTACCAACGGCAGCTGTGACAGATCTTGCTAATAGCCCAGGCATGAAAATTGTCATGGTAGATAGTGCTGCCGAAGTTCCCGCTATGAATAAAAAATATGGCAACCTTTACTTCCCAGAAAAAATTACAAAGCAAACTTATAGTGGCATGGAAAAAGATAATAATGTGGCAGCGGTTGCCAATCTTTTAGTTGTGAACGCCTCTATGTCTGATGCAGAAGCATATAAAATTGTTAAAGCTGTTTTTGATAATCAGCTTGAACTTGTCCGCTCACATGCTGAATACAGAAACATCAAGCTAGAGAATCAAAAAGCAAATGCTTCACCGATTGCTTATCATCCAGGCGCATTAAAGTACTTTAAAGAAAAAGGCATCAAAGTAAACTAAGCCATATCGGGGTGAGTTAATCTCACCCCTTCTGCTTTAATGATGTACATAAATATAAAAATAGACTGATACAGACATGAATCAAAATGTAATTGATAACGAAACCCAAGAAAAATTAGATGCCTTCATTAAGCAAGAAGAGGGCGACTCTAATGACTACAAAGGTCTGCTAGCTATATTCATTACGCTGGTGGCAATAGGCATGTCTTTATTTCATTTATATGCAGCCTATTCGATCGTTCCGACGCATCAGCTCAGAGTGATTCACGTTGCCCTGGTCTTATTTTTAGTGTTCTTGAGCTTTCCTATTGCTGCTCGTTTTAAAAACCAGTTGAAATTTTGGGATGTTTTATTTGCCATAGGCTCAGTTGCTATCGCCTATTACATTCTTGCCGGTGGCGATAATCTCATGGACAGAAATACCGACCCAAATTCTACTGATGTCGTGGTTGGTATCGCTCTCATACTGCTCATTCTGGAGAGCGTGAGAAGAACCAATGGCATGGTACTTGTCACCGTTACAGTACTTTTCTTGCTGTATGCCTTCTTTGGCAACTACCTTCCAGCCCCATGGACTCACAAAGGCTATGGCTTAGATCGACTCGTAGGTTATATGTACATGAGTCTTGAGGGTATCTATGGCACCGCAGTCGACGTCTCTGCAACCCTGATTATTCTTTTCACCATCTTTGGTGCTTTTTTACAATTTACAGGCGCGGGAAAATTCTTCATCGACTTCTCTTTTGCAGCAATGGGCGGTAAATCGTCTGGGGTGGGTAGAACGATTGTCCTGTCCTCCTTCCTGATGGGTGGCCCGTCAGGATCAGGCGTAGCAACTACCGTTACGGTCGGCTCTGTAGCTGCGCCCATGCTTGAGAAAGTAGGTTACGAGAAAAATGCTGCGGGTGGTCTTTTGGCTGCAGGCGGACTTGGTGCGATCATCTCACCACCCGTATTGGGGGCGGCCGCCTTTCTGATTGCCGACTTCCTCAAAATCTCCTACTTAGATGTGTTGCTCATGGCAACTATCCCTACGATCCTGTTCTACCTTGGCTTGTTTGTCATGGTTGAAATCGACGTACGCAAGTACGGTATGAAAAATATTCATTTCCCATCCGCAGAAAGCGCATGGCAGTTAACTAAAAAATATTGGTTTCATTTTTTCTCTTTAATTTCTATTGTAGTTTTTATGATGTTTGGCTTCTCGCCAGTGATGTCAGTATTTTGGGCAACCGTTGTTTCTGCGTTTTCTAGCATGTTGCGCGAAGATACCGCGATCATTCCATGGGCCTGGTTCAAGGGTAAAGAACCCATTCTCTCCGGTCTTTACAATTCCAGTTTATCGAAGGCACTCTCGTCTGGCTCTACAGGTGTATTGGCAATCGCATCAACTTGTGCGGGTGCAGGCCTCATCGTGGGTACTGTCACCCTCACTGGCCTAGGTCTCAAATTTAGCTCCATCGTGATTCAGTATGCGGGAGGCTCATTACTACTAACAGCCATATTTACAGCATTGATTGTCTGGATTGTTGGCCTCGCGGTACCAGTAACCGCCTCTTATATTATTTGCGCTGTGATCGCTGCGCCAGCACTCATTAACTTGGGTGTGCCTGCATTTGCCGCACACATGTTCATCTTCTACTACGCAGTACTTTCAGAGGTGTCACCCCCAACAGCTTTATCTCCATTTGCTGCAGCGGCAATCTGCAAAGGCAATCCCTACAAGACAACGCTACAGACATGGAAGTATGTCGCTCCAGCGATCTTAGTGCCGTTTATGTTTGTCCTCGATGAATCAGGCGTGAGCTTGCTTCTGATGGGATCTACTAGCGCTCTGGAACAGGCTGACTGGACGCAGATTGCATGGATTTCATTTACCGCCGTAGTTGGCATCATTTGTTTAGCTGGTGGCTTGCAGGGTTGGTTTATTGAAAAAACCAAAGTCTTTGAGCGCGTCATCATGGTGATCTCCGGGGTGGCTTTAGCCTACCCCTCTACTGAGGCTGATCTCATTGGTTTTATTGGATTTGCTTTGGTACTCGTTACCCAACTGATTACCCACTACAAACTCAATCCCAAGTCCACCTGAACCTTTTTAAGTAGTTCATGATCATAAAAAATCCTGCCTCTTGAGCGGGATTTTTTATTACCGAGAATTTAAATACATTAAATAATCTTCGTCCAAGCAGTCTTACCGGCATACTTTTTGATAGCAGTTTCATCAAACTCAAATCCTAAGCCTGGCGTCTTATGCAAAATCAAATCACCATTCTTGAAGGTGAGCTGTTTATTAATTAATCTACGGAAGTTTAAGACCTGATCATCTAAGAAGAATTCTACAAAACGCGCATTTGGCGTTGCTGCAACTAAAGGAGCATGTAGATCATGCATCCAATGCGGGCAAACAATTACACCCTTTAAATCTGCATATGCAGAAATACGACGCCACTCTGTGATGCCGCCACAGACTGCCGCATCAGATTGCAAAATAGCGACGCCACCAGATTCAATGAGCTCCCTAAAACGCCAGCGTCCAGCCTCCATCTCACCAGTAGCCACGTTGATCTTAGTTTGACGGGCTAGGGCCGCATGCAAATCAATCGCATCCGGAGAAAATGGCTCTTCGATCCAATAGGGGTTGTAAGCCTCAAAGCGGCGAATGTATTCAAGTGCAGTTGGCAGATCGCGCCAAGCATTATTGGCATCTAGGGTAAGCAAAACATCCTCACCCACGGCTTTACGAGCAGCTTTGACCCGTGCCTCCTCTTCACTTGGGGAGAGGCGACCTACTTTCATTTTGACGGCTTTAAAGCCTTGTTTTACGTAGGACTCCATTTCCTTACCTAACATGGTGGGTGTTTTACCATCGAGGTAGTAGCCACCGCTGGCATAAGCTGGGACGCAATCATCTACAACTGATCCTAAGTATTGGTGAAGAGGTAATTTCGCGGCACGGGCATTTAAGTCCCAGAGTGCCGTATCGAGAATGGAGATGCCACGCATCACCGCACCAGCGCGCCCTTGCAAAATAGACTCGTTATACATGTCCATCCACAGACCTTCGCTACGATGACTATTTTGACCGATCAGTTTTGGGGCCAGCAATTGCTCAACTGCAATCTTGGCAATATCTCCACCCGCACTGCCGACATAGCAAAACCCAATACCCTCATTACCATCCTTACCTCGAACTTTAACCAGGCAATAGTGCCGCTCCGAAACCGTTCGAGTGGAAAAGGAGGTGACCTTATCTAGGGGCACCGCTACTGCAGCAACTGATACTGACTCAATAATGGGCATGAAAATTCCTTTAACTAAAAATTTATTGTATCTACAACTTTTGCCACTTTCCTTGACCAACTTCAATAGAAAATTGCTGCACTACAACATAAAAAACGGGGGGCTGGGCAACAATATTGGATAATTGAGCGGTGAAAAAAATAGCGAGCCAATTACCTCACTTATTGAGAAACGTCATCAGCGTTGTTGGACTCTCTCTGATCGTGCTGGTTTCTAGTGCGCAAGCTCAACAAGCAAGTCCAACGAATAAAGCTAACAAAACCCCTCAGGTAAAGCAAAAAGCGGTCGGCACTAATAATAAGCAGGCCGGCATTAAGCTGAAAGAAAATTCACTCAATCGCTCCAGTAAAAGTATGAACTTAAATCCTGAGTTATTTAAACGGATTGAGAGTGCAGATAGCAATGAAAGTGGTGCGAATCTAGACTATCGCGTCCAACGTGGTTGCCTACGTCGTAGCTTTAACGAAGAGAATCTTCCGGCCAATCTGGGTTTAGAAAACCGAGAATTCAATGATTTTTTCAAATCTCAAACTAAAGGTTTTTTTAATCGGATGCGGGGCAATTGCATTCCTTATGCATTGGCCCTCGGTAACCGTAACCGCTTCGAATCCTTAAGCATCATGAATGGCCCACTACAGGATGCTAAGACTGAGATTTGGACTTTTACGCCATCAGCAGCAGGCAGTTTCTTAATCCAACAGGACTACCTCAGAGATGAGTCTAAACGCTTTACGGAAATCCAATTGCCTCTGAGTGCTGTTTTATATGATCCCAAAAAAGTGGGGGATAAATTACCCGTTGAACTGGTTTGGGAACTGAACTCCATCATCAAACAAATTTACCCCGAAGAAAATAATACGCTTGAAAATACAAATAGCGTTGTTCGTCTGATTGTAGACTTTGGTGATAAGGAGCGATGGGCTCAAATCTGGGCAGTGGAAATCATTGAACCGTCCTCCAGCGAAGTATTTGCAAGCGCTTTTTGGGTCGAAAGAAGCGACATCCCTGGAGGCTTTTATACTTCCAGCGGAGAATCGATTGAACGTACTTTCTGGACCAATCCCCTAAGCTATCGACGCATCTCCCGTGGGGTTGGTAGTGTAAGAGCATCAAGCAAAAAAGCTGCGCCACCAAAGAACGGTAGCGCTATTGTTGCCGCTCCCAAACAAAGATATCGCACCCATATGGGAATTGATTATTCTGCGCCAATTGGGACACCAATCTTTAGCGTAGCCACAGGCAAGGTAGTGCATTTGGGCTATAGCGGCGCGTTTGGCAATCTCATCATTCTGGAGCATCCCGGTAACTACCGCACTTACTATGCCCACTTGAGTAGCTACAACGCAGAACTGGAAGTGGGTAATGAAGTACGGCGCGGCCTTGAGATTGGCTATGTTGGATCAACTGGACGCTCCACTGGCCCCCATCTCCATTTTGAATTGAGAAAAGATGGGGTTTATGTTGATCCCTATGCCGTAAAAACCCAGCTAGATTTATGGAATATGCGCGATAGCGATAGTGGCTTACTAACCCGAGAAATTCTATTGCTAGGTACAACACTGATTAACTGAGAGATTTAAATCAGTCATTGAAAAAGGGGCCCATTGGACCCCTTTACTTTTTGATGCGCTAGTTCTTAAGCAAGTACCAATACCGGTATCTTGGAATGCACAATCACCTCGTGCGTTTCGCTACCTAGTAAGACACTCTTAATACCAGTACGCTTATGTGAGGCCATCACAATCACGTCGGCTTTTGCTTTCTTGGCACCATCCAAAATACCCTCTGATAAATTGCTATTAGGGATATGAAGAGTGCTTGCTTTTACGCTAGCACCCAATAGCAGAGAAGCCTTTTTAAAGACATCTGCGGCATAAGCTTCGCAGACCTTCTTATGGTCTTTTTGAGAAATTCCGTAGCCCATAGAGCTATCGGAGTAAACCATTGGTGGCATTGGATCAGAAACATAAACCAGTGTCACCGCAGCTTTATCAGCTTTTGCAAGCTCAGCCACCTTTTTTAAGGACTTTTTACTCACATCTGAACCATCAACGGGGACTAATAAATGCTTAAACATATTTGACTCCTGTTAAATTAACCCTAATACCTTTCATTCCATCATAGTCTTTATTATTCAACTGTAAAAGCATAAAAAAGGAAACTAAATTGCTCAAGTACTTTGCAGTGTATTTTTCGTTTCTCCTGACATTGATCATCATTGATTTGATTTGGCTGCTTGGCATCGCCAGAAATCTCTATCGCGATGAAATGGGTTCGCTCATGGCTAGTGAGCCAAAATTGTGGGCAGGACTAGCCTTTTATCTCTTATACGCGCTTGGGGTATCGATTTTCGTAATCTTTCCAGCGATTTCAAAACAATCCTGGATATATGCGGCGCAGTATGGCGCCCTATTTGGTTTCTTTTGTTATATGACTTACGATCTCACCAATCTTGCAGTGATTCGCAACTTTCCTATGCGCCTGGCATTTGTAGACATTGCCTGGGGATCTGCTGTTACTGCACTATCCGCAACGATTGCCTACTGGGTTGGCAATCGGATGGCTTAAGAGCCTTTCGCACATGCGTTTTTTTAGCCCCAAACTACTCGATACCCTTCAGGGCTATAACGGCGCCCTTTTAAGCAAAGATATATTGGCGGGCATCACGGTTGGAATAGTTGCACTACCTTTAGCAATGGCATTTGCGATTGCTAGCGGACTCAAACCAGAAGCGGGTATCTTTACCGCCATCATTGCCGGCGGATTAATTTCCGTCTTGGGCGGTAGTCGCGTGCAAATTGGTGGGCCAGCTGGCGCATTCATCGTCATCGTTTACGGAATTGTTGAGCACTATGGCGTTGCCAATTTGCTTCTAGCGACTGTCATGTCTGGAGTCTTTTTATTTCTAATGGGTCTCTTTCGCTTAGGGACATTAATTCGCTTTATTCCGATAGCGGTCATTATTGGTTTTACTAACGGCATTGCTGTATTAATCGCCCTATCTCAAGTAAAAGAATTTTTTGGTCTTCAAATTGCCAAAATGCCTGCAGAGTTTTTTCAAGCAGTCCAAACTCTGTATGCAGCTGCCGACACCGCTAATCCTGTCGCGCTCATGCTATCAATCGGAACTCTCGCCTTTTTAATTATCTGGAGAGTCTTTCAAAAACAGCTAGGACACCTTAATCATCTACCGGGCACCGTCATTGCCATGGCTGCGGCTACCATAGTGACGAGTGCATTTAATCTACCGGTAGATACTATCGGGAGTCGTTTTGGCGGCATCCCCTCTGGTCTACCGAGTTTTGAATGGATCCCTATTAGTTGGAGTACCACTCAATTTGTAATTGCACCTGCCATTACTCTCGCCCTTCTTGGGGCGATTGAGTCACTACTGTGTGCCCGAATTGCCGATGGACTCATTCATGATCGTCATGAGTCCAATCAAGAGCTAATGGCTCAAGGTATTGCCAATGTAGTCACCCCATTCTTTGGTGGCATGCCAGCTACAGGAACCATTGCCAGAACGGTGACCAATATACAAAGCGGAGGAAGCACCCCAATTGCTGGGGTCGTTCACTCGGCAACCTTGCTACTGATTATTTTATTTGGAGCCCCGCTCGCAAAAAATATTCCTTTAGCTAGCCTCGCTGCCATCCTCATGTTTGTTGCATGGAATATGGGCGAATGGAGAAAGTTTGCAGACCTCAAACAATTTCGTCTGCCTTATCGCTTAACCATGTTGAGCGTATTTTTTCTGACGATCGTGCTAGATCTTACTGTCGCAATACAAGTGGGCTTACTGCTAGCATTTATTACCTTCATCTATCGCATCTCAAGTTTGTCGCGCTATGAACCAGTCAATCTCATTGATTTTCCAGAGCTAAAGCAGTATCAGGGAAGGATTGCTGCATTCCGAATTTATGGCGCTATCTTTTTCGGTGCAGTCAAAATTCTGGAGAGCATTGAAAATGAACTTCCCTCAAAAGTATTGATACTTGACCTCAAGAATGTGATCTACATCGACGTTTCTGGAATGGATGCCGTGCTTGAACTTGAAGCTGTTTGTAAAAATCGCAATATCACACTCATGATTTGTGGACTAGCTCATCAACCTTACGAGATGGCCACTCGAGCAGGTCTCTTAGAGCGCCTGCCTGTCGATTGCATCTACCCAGACCTACAGCATGGCATCGCTAAAGCCATCAGCAATCCCATTAACTAATACAAAAACCACCTTGAAGTAGGGCTTCTGGTAAAGACCAGGCACGATAAAGTCCAAATAATGCGGCCGACAACAAAAGTCCTGCAGCAACGTATCTCACCGCAGGATATTGACTCAGTTGTGCCAAGACCGCTGAAAATTTTGAGATCAGCAATAAATTAGGCAAGGTACCTAAGCCAAACGCCAGCATGAGGGCTGCGCCTGTTAGGATATCCCCCGACAAAAAGGCGAGCGGTAAAACACTGTAGACCAAACCACAGGGAACAAGACCCCATACCATCCCACTAAACCAGCGAGATGAAGGGCCTGTGAAACTCCCTAAATATTGAGCCCAATAAGTAGCCACTCGTGCACCAAGCCACTTTCCAAGTAACAGAGGACTACTTGACCTCGGACGTAAAAGACGCAAGCCCATTACTAACAAAAGGAGTGATGTAATGGCAAACAAAGGGCGCTGAATAGGCACGATATTTTGCTGCCAAAGAATTGCGCCTGCCCAAGCAGCTAGGCCGCCGAGCAAAGCATAGGTCATCAAACGTCCAGAGTGCATGATGAGCTGAAGATAAAAGAGTTCAGACTTACTTTG